>ERZ791927.1501-NODE-1501-length-17644-cov-3.915117_pt1 | contig 17644 bp, 13 predicted proteins | sample MGYA00510130_ERZ791927 | MGnify/ENA primary metagenome ERZ791927 (study PRJEB30046, sample SAMN00792055) | human gut metagenome | study: EMG produced TPA metagenomics assembly of the A metagenome-wide association study of gut microbiota in type 2...
CCGGTGATATCCTGAAAGGAAGCATCCGTATTAAAACACAGGGAGAGAAATTCAGTGCCCTTCTTTATGTGGATTCCATCAATGGTTTTCCACCGAGTGAGGGACAGAGACGATATAATTTTGAAGATATGACACCGATTTTCCCGAATGAGCGTCTTCATCTGGAAATGCCGGGGGCGAGTGTGGCAATGCGTGTTATGGATCTGATCAGTCCGGTCGGTAAGGGGCAGAGAGGTATGATCGTATCCCCTCCGAAGGCTGGTAAGACAACCCTGTTAAAGGATGTTGCGAAATCCGTAAAGCGTAACTCTCCGGAAGTACACCTCATCATTCTGTTGATTGATGAACGTCCGGAAGAAGTAACCGATATTAAGGAAGCAATTGAAGGACCGAATGTAGAAGTTATTTATTCTACCTTTGATGAACTCCCGGAGCATCATAAGCGTGTATCCGAAATGGTAATAGAGCGTGGTAAGCGTCTTGTAGAGCATGGAAAGGATGTTGTAATCCTGATTGACAGTATTACAAGACTTGCAAGAGCCTACAACCTGATTGTTCCTCCCAGCGGAAGAACCTTATCCGGTGGTCTCGATCCTGCTGCATTACATATGCCGAAGAGGTTCTTTGGTGCAGCGAGAAATATGCGTGAGGGTGGATCCTTAACGATTCTGGCAACCGCACTGGTAGATACCGGTTCCAAGATGGATGATGTGGTTTACGAGGAATTCAAGGGAACAGGTAACATGGAATTAATGCTTGACAGAAAGCTGTCCGAGAAGAGAATCTTCCCGGCAATCGATATCCCGAGATCCAGTACGCGTCGTGAAGACCTGCTGTTATCACAGGACGAGCTTGATGCCATGAATATCATCCGGAAGGCTTTGAACGGATTAAAGCCGGAAGAGTCACTGGACAAGATTCTTGACCTGTTTGCCAAAACAAGAAACAATCAGGAATTTGTCAATATGGTTAAGAAGATTAAATGGTTATAAAAAATGCTTGCCAAGGTATGATACCTATGGTATACTTAAAAAGCTGTTTCGTAGGAAACACAGTGGATGAGAACAGAAAATATGAGAAATGATCATAGAGAGGTGAAAGTATGAGAGAAGGAATTCATCCTGATTATTATCAGGCAACTGTAACTTGCAACTGTGGCAACACTTTTGTAACAGGTTCAACAAAGGAAGATATTCACGTTGAAGTTTGTTCCAAATGTCATTCATTCTACACAGGTCAGCAGAAGGCTGCAAGAACTGACGGACGTATTGATAAGTTCAATAAGAAGTATGGCGTAGCAGGCAAATAGTGAAACGATGAAGGTTGAGGTGTTACATCATCTCAACCTTTTTTGTGTAGAACACTTAGTGAAAGCAAGCTGAAAGCGAAGCTTGAACTTAGTGAGAACCAGTCCGGAACACTTAACGAATGCAAGCGAAAAGCGAAGCATGAGTTTAGTGAGAGGGATAAGTCCTGAATTGTTACACAACTTAAATGGAGATTTAAAATGGCGAAAAAGAAAAAATCCGCACACTACTCCGGAATCGGCGGTCAGGCCGTTCTGGAAGGTGTTATGATGAAGAATAAAGACGATTATGCGGTTGCAATCCGTAAAGCCGATGGTGAAATTGATGTCGAGGTGGATGTGTTCCGTGGACTTTTTCCGGAAAGTAGAATTACGAAGATTCCGTTCTTACGCGGCATTTTTAATTTTATTGACTCTCTTCGCCTTGGCATGAAATGTATCAATCATTCTGCCCAGTTCTATGAGGACGGCGAAGCGGAGGAGACGAAGCTGGATAAGGCACTTGACAAGATTTCCGGAGGACGTGGCGAAAAGATTCTGATGGGATTTACGACAGTGCTTTCTATCGTGCTGGCTGTGGCAATTTTTATTCTTCTGCCGTATTATCTGTCCACGCTGCTGAATGGATTTATCCGGAACGATTCCCTGCTTGCGATTATTGAGGGTGTTATCCGGATTGCAATCTTTTTACTTTATATTGTGGCAATCAGTCTGATGAAGGACATTCATCGTCTGTATCAGTATCATGGTGCAGAGCATAAATGCATCAACTGTATCGAAAAGGGAAGACCGCTTACCGTATATAATGCAATGAAAAGCTCCCGTATTCATAAGCGGTGTGGAACAAGCTTCCTGTTTTTTGTGGTATTTGTAAGTATTATCCTGTTTTTCTTTATCCGGGTATCGAATCCGGTATATCGTGTACTGCTCCGGATCGCACTGATTCCGGTAATTGCGGGAATTTCCTATGAGATTATCCGTCTGGCAGGACGCACTGACAATATTCTGATCCGGATTATTTCTGCTCCCGGCATGTGGTTACAGAAGCTGACCACGAAGGAGCCGGATGAAGATATGATTGAAGTCGCAATCAAATCGGTTGAGGCTGTCTTTGACTGGAAGAATTATCTCTATGAGGAATTTGGTTACGAGGTAGACGAATCCTGGATGAAGGATGGAGAACTTTCGGAACCGGAGGAAGAGGATGAGGAAACCGTAGCAGAGGAACAGCCTGCGAATGTGACGGAAGCACAGAATGAGAAAGGAACCGTGGAAGAATGAATTATACGGAAGCCTTTCTTCTGGGAATGCAGAAACTGAAAGAGGCAGAGATTGGTGAGGCACAGCTGGATGCACGGCTTTTGCTGGAAGAGGTGTGCGGAACCGATCACAATACACTGCTTTGTCACGGAGACCGGGAGGTGTCTGAAGCAGAGGAGGAGCAGTACCGGAAAGCGTTGGAGCAGAGAGCAGTTCATGTTCCGCTGCAGCACCTTTTAGGCTATCAGGATTTCATGGGACTGCGCTTTCAGGTAAATGAGTATGTGCTGATTCCGAGACAGGATACCGAGATTCTGGTGGAAGAGGCAATGAGGTATCTGCATGATGGCATGCGGATTCTGGATCTGTGTACCGGATCCGGTTGTATCCTGTTAAGCCTCCTTCATTACTCGAATGACTGTGAAGGAGTTGGCGTGGATATTTCGCAGGAAGCACTGCAGGTAGCGGCGCAGAATGCGGAATTGCTTGGTATCAAAGCAGATTTCCTTAAAAGTGATCTGTATGAAAAGGTGACCGGAAAGTTTGATCTTCTGGTATCCAATCCACCGTATATTGAAAGGAAGGTTATCCCGACACTGATGGAAGAGGTACGGGAGTATGATCCGTATATTGCGCTGGATGGAGGAGAGGACGGGCTTGACTTTTACCGGAGAATCATTGGCGGAGCGCAGGACTACCTCAAACGCGGCGGACAGATCCTGATGGAAATCGGAAGCGGACAGGCACAGGCAGTGAGTGGGCTTCTTCGTGAAGCAGGCTTTAAGGAGATCGATGTCTGTAGGGATTTCGCAGGTCTTGATCGTGTGGTGAGTGGAAGACTGCCGATTTTATAAGCATATGGACAGAAATATATAAGTTATGTAAACCTAAAAGCGTATAGTTGAAACAATATTGAAAAATGATGAATAAGCAGGTTGGGGAATTCTCATAACAATAGCAGGATATGTCTGGTAAGGATTCCGAAACAAATAAGGAGTGGAAAGATGTTTGACAAGCTGGAAGATTTATTAATTCACTTTGAAGAAATTATGAGTGAGCTGGCAGAGCCAAATGTAGCAAATAATCAGGAACGTTTCCGTATGCTGATGAAGGAGCAGAGTGATCTGACTCCGATCGTTGAAGCATATAAGGAATATAAGAAGTCGAAGCAGGATATTGAAGATTCCCTTGCCCTTCTCGATGAAGAAACCGATGAGGATATGAAGGAGATGTTAAAGGAAGAGCTTGCCTCTGCCAAGAAACGTGTCGAGGAGCTGGAACAGAAGCTGAAAATCCTGCTGCTTCCCAAGGATCCGAATGATGATAAGAACGTTATCGTGGAAATCCGTGCCGGTGCAGGAGGTGATGAGGCAGCACTTTTTGCGGCTGAGATTTACCGTATGTATGTGCATTATGCAGAAAGCCAGCGCTGGAAGGTAGAGCTCCTCAGTGTGGATGAAATCGGAATCGGTGGAATGAAGGAAGTAAACTTCATGATTAACGGACAGGGTGCTTATTCCAGGATGAAATACGAAAGCGGTGTTCATCGTGTACAGCGTGTTCCCGAAACCGAAAGCGGCGGTCGTATTCATACCTCGACTATTTCTGTAGCAGTAATGCCTGAGGTGGAAGACGATATTGATATTGTGATTGAGGATAAGGATATCCGTATTGACGTGATGCGTGCGTCCGGTAACGGGGGCCAATGTGTGAATACGACAGACTCTGCGGTTCGTCTGACCCATTATCCGACAGGTATTGTGGTTTACAGCCAGACCGAGAAATCCCAGATCCAGAATAAGGCAAAGGCTTTTGCCATCCTGAAAGCGAAGCTGTACGATATGGAACAGCAGCAGCGTCATGATGCCGAAGCAGAAATGCGAAGAAGCCAGATCGGTACAGGAGATCGTTCCGAGAAGATCCGTACCTACAACTTCCCGCAGGGACGTGTGACCGATCATCGTATCAACCTTACCTTATACAAGCTGGATAAAATTATGAATGGTGACATTCAGGAAATTATCGATGCCTGCATTGCAGCCGACCAGGCGATGAAGTTAAGCCGCATGCAAAATGAAGGCTAAACCCCTTGATTTTACTGGGTTTCTTCGAATTATACAGTTGACAAAAAACAATAATTTTATGAAAAAGACGGACTTTGACACATGTCATCGCCCGTCTTTTCTTATTTTGGGTTTCTTTGATGCACTGTACACCCTTATTTGGGTGGCTTTGATGCATGTATAGCCCTATCTATAAAAGTGGGGGTATTAACTAATTGATATGGAAAAAGAAAAGTGAATGTGCTACCATCATTATGGAGGTAGTTCGCTATGATACATGATTATGGATATGAACAGGCAATACCATACAAATTTATAAAATATAAAAAACAGGATAAAGTTGAATTCACAGAAGAGATAAAATCTGAGTTAGACAATTACTATAGGGATATAAGAAAACCGACAGAGTCTAATTATCAAATTGATGGAAAGGCAGATATCAAGAAGCTTTCTAAAGATTTAGGTGGAAAGTATAAGTCAATCAGAACAAAATTTATTATTCCATTTACTGGCAAAGAAAGCTACTCAAGTCAGGAATTGGATTTCCTTTTTGTGTGTTGCTATGAGCTTTATTTGAAATTCAATCTTAATCAAACTGAAATGAACAAGATATGGGGAATTGACGGAGACAGGCTTGAAAGATTGGACTGGTATCCGCATAGAAGTTTTTCTGCATATCATTTAGTCTGCGATAAAACATTGAAGCCTTATGATACTGATTCGTTAGGTGCTAAGATTGCAAAAGTCATGAATCAAAAAGTACAAGCAGTATATATGTGCGTGGCATTTACAGGAATAACAAATGATTTGGATTTATTTGCAAATGTTTCTGTCGATAGGAATAAATGTTTCTTACTTACAAGTCCATTACAGTTCCCTGATGATGATGTCACAAGCATACAAAGAGCAAATTACTCTTTGGCTAGAATACTATTTGCTTCAGGTGGACATTTATTTGATACGGAAGAGTACGTTGATACAGGTTGTATTGTAAGGGAAATAATAGATGTACTTGATATGAATATTAAATTGGATAATGATATGATGTACGAATATCTCAGAAATATATTAAACAGTGGTAATGATATTTCACAGTATGCCATAGAAGAAATGCAGTCTGATTTGGAAAGATATTTGTTTAGGTATCAGTTCTGTCAGGAAACAATTGATATCTATAATTATCATGATGAATCTGACTTTTTTCCAATATGGTTAGAGTATTATGATGAACATTTTGGTGGCTCTGAGCATATGGCTAATCCAGAAGTTTATAAAGAAAAAAAGAAATTTGAAAATGATAAGGATAACGAGAAATATGATACCCAAGAAATGATGAAAAAACGTGCTGATGAAGCATTAAATGAGCAAGACAGTCTAATTCCTCTAATATATGAGTGCTTGGATGCACAAAAATTGTTCAAATCTGGCAATGAGGTTTTCAGAGAGTGGATTGCCGTTGTGAGAAGTCTGGCAAATGAAAAGTTTATTGTGGGAATACCTAGTGATGATAAAAAAACTTCGGATAAATCTGATTATAGCGAAAGATTTAAAGCTGAAGTATTAGTTGCAGCATGCTACTGGTTATCAGAAGTTTTTCAGGATGAAAGATATAGTTACGAAGAGGTACAGAAGTATCTTAAAACAGGGAAGTTAGCAAAGTATTTTGATGCTTTTTCATATTTTCAGCAGAATGCAAAAAATAAGTCATTGTATATGATGGATGAGGCTGGGGGTATCCTTGAAGAGTTAAGAAATATTCCTAAATTCAAAGAAAAATACTCGAAAGATATTAAGCGACCACAATTAATCTATATTGATACTGATTCACATAGCGTAACGCAGAATGATATTTCTGATTTATTAGGATTAAGGAGAATTGTTCTTGTTATACATGATAAAAGTGGCTCAGTAGAGCAGTATGGGATGAACAAATTGGATAAAGATTTGAATTTGTATATTGCAGTATAGGAGGTCAAGTAATGATAGACAAAATTGGTATTGGAAACGATCATAGGGAATTAAGATATTATCAAAAAGATGCACTTAAGGCATTAAGAGCGATAGATGAAAAAAGGAATGAAATGTTTTCTACAATTATCTATGTATGCCATTCGCAAGACATGAAATGTCAGAATAGCGAACAAGATAGAAATTTATTCATACAAGTACTGTTTATAGGACACCTAAGCTGATACTTTTATATCAAGAACAGTAAAATATACACAGAGTCCTTGTAGGGCTGAAAGGTGGGTACTATGGATTGGATGGATTTTAACAGAGAAGGCGAAGTTGATGCAGCAGAAGAGTATTTAGGTTTAGAGATGATGTGTAGTAGTCAGGAAGAACACGAAGCATTGTTTGGAGATGCAGGTGATTTTTCTGATGATGAAGTAGATGATTCAGATGACGAGCTGGAGATGGCAGGTCTTGACCGCTCAGAACTTGAATTTATGGATGAAGATGAAAGACGAGAGGTACTAGAAGATGCAGGCTTAGACCCTGACGATTTTGACTTCTAGGTCTGGCGTTGAGAAAGGACTGAGGTTATGAATGCAATCAATTCAAATGAACAGATGATACAGAAAATTAACGAGGTTCTTCAGACTAAGAAGGATGCTGTTGTCAACATTGTAAATGACAAGCTGACTATCTCAGTCTTTTCTCTACTGGAAAAAAATCTTAAGAATGTAAAAGAAATCAATTTTGTTATTCGAGATGTGAAGTTTCTGCCACATCAGTCAGAAATAGCTCATGAGTTTGAGATTAACCCGACTGATGTGTTGTTCAATGCCTATGATATTACGGAAAAGAACAAGCTCCAGCATTTTTCAAAAGCCAGAAATATGCATGAGTTTATTGAAAAGCATGTCGATGTTCGTAAGGTCAATGCTGGTATCCGCATAGGTGGTAATATTCTAATCATAGATGATGATTTTATGATACAAGGTTCTTCTTCATTGGAAGTATCTCAGAAAAGAAGCAGGGATAGTTTCAGTAATATCAACTTTGATTCCATTCTTACGGGTAGTGGAGACAGGGAGCAGATTTTAGGTGCGTTAAACACCTTTAAACAGATTTGGTTTAATGATAAGGTGTCAACTGATTACAAGCAGGAACTGCTGAATAGTTTGCAGTATGTATATAAGGAGCATTCGCCAGAGTTCTTGTATTATTTCACTTTGAATGAGCTGTTTGGTAATCAGCTGGATACGGGGGTAGAGCGATTTGAACGTGATAGCGTCAGATTCAAAAAAACGCAGATATGGAATGCATTGTATGATTTCCAGAAAGACTGCGTAGTTTCTGCGATTAGAAAATTAAATACTTATGGTGGGTGTATTATTGCAGACTCCGTAGGTCTTGGTAAAACATTTGAGGCTTTGGCTATTATCAAATATTTTGAAATCAGCATGAATAGAGTCTTGGTTTTGACGCCTGCCAAGTTATATGACAACTGGAATAGTTTTCGTGGAGATTACACAGATTCATTCTTGCAGGAACAGTTTAACTATCGAATTATGTTCCATACAGATTTATCTCGCTATTCAGGAATGTCACGCTCAGGACAGGATTTGAAAAAGTTTGATTGGGGACTTTACGATTTAGTAGTTATTGATGAAAGTCATAATTTCCGTAACAGAAATGACAGATATGACGACAATGACCAGCTCGTAATGACTCGTTATGCCAGACTTATGCAGGATGTAATCAAGCATGGCAACAATAATACAAAGGTTCTGATGTTATCTGCAACACCAGTTAATAACTCGTTAGTAGATTTGAAAAATCAGATTAGCATTATTACTCGTGATACAGATTCGGCATTTGAGGAAGAAGGTATTCCAAGTGTTGAGAACCTGCTCCGCAGAACTTCCGCAAGTATCAATACATGGGAGAAGCAGAGAGGGCATAAGAAGGAGCAATTACTTGATAGCTTACCATCTGATTTCTATAAGTTGTTGGAACTCATGACAATATCACGAAGCAGAAAGCATATTACAAGCTATTATGGCAATAAAGGAGTTGGGAAGTTCCCGGAGAAGAATAAACCAATAACCTTAAATAGTGATATTGATACAAAGGGTGAGCTTTTGAATTTCAAGGAGACCAATGAACTTCTCGAAGCTCTGCTGTTAAGTGTTTACACGCCTACCAAATATATCAAGGAAGAGTGCAAGAAGAAGTACATTGAAAAGTACAGTTTAAAGGGTAAGCATGGTGGAGATATGAGCTTTGATGTGCAATCACGAGGCATGATTGTTCTCCACAGATTTAATCTGTTTAAGCGTTTGGAGAGTTCTGTATTTTCATTTGAAGAGACGCTCCGCAGACTCTTAGAGCGTATTGAACGTACAGAACAGTTGTTGCTCAAAGGTTCTGGAGAAGTTGACCAGGAGGATGCAGATTTTGATGATTCTGGTGACGATGGCGTATATATCGAGGGAAAATATGAGATAGATGTGCGTGACTTAAGAATTGATGACTACCTTGAAGATTTAGCTTCGGATAAATACATCATTGCCGAGATACATAAAAATGCCAGAAAGATTCTTGAGGAAGAGCGAGATAGAAAACTGATTGACCTTAAGGAGATTATTCGTAAAAAAGTAGAAGAGACACCATACAATAGTGGAAACAAAAAGGTATTAGTATTCTCAGCATTTGCTGATACTGTTGAATATTTGTATAAAAATCTTGCAGGAGAAATGCTTCAGTATGGAGTTTATACAGCAAGTGTTGCGGGTAAAGGTGTAAAGACAAATAACGATAATATAGATGCAGATTTTAATTCTGTTTTGTGTGCATTTTCGCCAATGTCAAAGACAAAGAAGGAGACTCCTGCTGAAAAACAGGTTGATTTGCTGATTGGTACTGATTGTATTTCAGAAGGTCAGAACTTGCAGGATTGTGATACTGTTATCAACTTTGATATCCAATGGAATCCAGTATCTCTGATTCAGCGGTTTGGTCGTGTAGATAGAATTGGAAGTCAGAACACACATATTCAGATGATTAACTTCTTTCCTAATATGGAGCTGAATGAATACTTAGGACTTGAAGCCAGAGTAAAAGGTAAGATGACAACGCTCAATCTTGTATCGACTGGTGATGAAGATGTTCTTACTCCTGAAATGAATGATTTCAATTTCAGACGCAAGCAGTTAGAGAGGCTTCGTGAGGAAGTGATTGATATCGAGGACGCAAACGACAGTATTTCACTTACTGACCTGAACATGAATGAATACCTCAATGAGTTAAGTGAATTCATTCAAAATGTTCCAGAGGTCAAGAAAGTACCAAAGGGTGTGTACTCTGTAACGGATGATGATAATAAAGGCGTTCTGTTCTGCTTTAAGCACCGTAATGAAATGGAAAAGCCAAAGTCAGACAGTTCCCTTTATCCATATTATTTGATTTATATGTCAAATGATGGAGAGGTGCTTTATGGAAATGGTCAGGCTAGGGAAGTGGTAAAGCAGTTCAGAAAGCTTTGCTATGGAAAGAGTGAGCCATTTATGGAGTTGTTTGCGAAGTTTTTTGAAAGAACGAACAATATTACAGATATGAGCTTTTATTCAGACCTGCTGAATAAAGCAATTAAATCTATTAAGGGTGAGGAAGAGTCAAAAGCTGTACAGATGATGTTTGATTTTGGCGGTTTTAACAATGCATTTGCCGAAGAAACTGCCGATGACTTTGAACTTGTTTCATTTTTAGTAGTGGAATAAACAACAAAGGGGGTATGCTCAGTGTTTAATCTGCCTGACAGATATAAAACTGACGTAAAAGTTGCCTTAAAAGATTTCATTCCAAAGGATTTGAAACCTAATGATAAAAAGCGTATCAAAGATGCTGTAAAAGAGGTGCGACTTGTTTACCAGATTGCAGGAGAAGAGATTCCATCTGTTGTCGATGCAAATTATAGATGCCAAGCCATACAGTTTTTTGATATAGAAGTGGTTGATATAAAGGATGCACAATTCCTTGCATCCACTTATCAGAACATTATAAAACCTTATTGTGTGATTCATATGCACGATGCAAAGGATGAAGTGTATTCCTTTGCTGTAAAGCGATTGAACCAGCAGGATGATACGCAAATTGTGGTTGAGGAAAGTCTTGTAACTGAAAAGTATCCAATGAACCTGCCAGATGAGGGCAGGAACAGGCTACTTGCTTATATGGATTTCTTAACAATAAAAAATAAGCTGGATAAGGTTGCTCTTTACAAGGAGTGGTACAGTAAAGCCTATATCCTTGCCAATGATAAGGCTTGTGAGCAAACGCAGTTAATATTAGATGGTAACTTCTGGTATGACTCTGACAGAACTGCCAGAGTGGTGGGAAAATATGTTGAGTTGGTAAATGCCAGAGCAAGTCTGAAAAAGGCTGCAACAAACGCTGACCGCATGAAGGTCAATAAGTTGATAAAAACTGCGATAGCGGATTTAAATAGCGAAGAATTCTAGGAGGAATGAAGAAATGGATTATAAGAAAGTTCCACAGCAAATAAATGATGTGGTTGGCGATAATGTGAAGAAACTTGCACAGCTTTTCCCGTCAGCAGTAAAGGATGGCGAAGTTGATTTTGAGGCTTTGAAGGAGGAATTAGGCTTATTTACTGAAGTTGGTGCCGAAAAGTATGAGCTTACTTGGGCAGGAAAAGCAGATGCGAAAAGGATTGCCAGAGAGGATATAGTTGGTAAAACTTTGAAGTATATTCCTGAAGATAGCAAGGACGCTGATACTACGGAAAACCTTTATATCGAAGGAGATAATCTGGAAGTTTTGAAATTGCTTCGTCAGAATTATTATGGTGCGATTAAGATGATTTATATTGACCCACCATACAACACTGGTAAAGACTTTGTTTATAACGATAATTTCAAAATGACGGAAGAAGAAGGCTTGATTTCAGATGGTGCTATGGATTCACAGGGGGAAAGGTTTATAGTTAATTCATTTTCTCAGAATCGTTTTCATGCAAATTGGATGAATATGATGTATCCACGTTTACAAATTGCCAAGGATTTATTAAAAGAGTCAGGGCTCATTTTTATTTCAATTAGTGATATAGAAATCTCAAATTTAAGAATTCTTTGCGATGAAATATTTGGTGCAAGTAATTTTGTTGTTGATTTGATTTGGGCGAATAAAGAAGGCGGTGGAAGTTCAGATAGTAAATTATTTAGAATTAAGCATGAGCATATTCTCTGCTATGCTAAAAATATTGCGGAAGTTGAGGTTATTGGTATTCCAGTTGGAAATGAAGATAGATATAAGTCTGAAGATGAGTACGTAAAAGAAAGAGGTAAGTATTATCTTCAGAAATTAGGAATGGGTTCTATACAGTATTCACAATCTCTCGATTATCCAATAGAAGTACCAGATGGAACAACTGTTATGCCAGCAGACAATAATGGTGGGAAAAAAGCTTGTTGGAGATGGTCTAAACAGAAGTATGAATGGGGAAAGGCTAATGGATTTATAGAAATAAAGAAAGATGGTTCAGGTCAGTGGACAGTTTATACTAAACAGTATCTTAATTGTGATAATGATGGAAATATCATTGAAAGAACGCAAAGACCGATGGGTATCATTGATGAATATTCTAGTACCCAAGCTGCAAAAATGCTTGAATCCATGGGGTTAGGAAAGTATTTTAACTATTCGAAGCCATATGATTTGATTAAATATTTAATATCAAGAATTGATTGTGATAATGAAATAATAATGGACTTTTTCTCAGGTTCTGGTACTACAGCTCATTCTGTGATTTGTAGTAATGAAGAAGACCATAAGAGAAGGAAGTTTATTTTGGTTCAGTTCCCAGAACTTTTAGATGAAAATACTGATGCATATCAGGAGGGTTTTAGAACAATTTGCGATTTGGGAAAAGAGAGAATAAGAAGTGTTGAAGAACGTATGAATATTTCAAGTGCTTGTGATACGGGCTTCAAAGTTTTTCGTGTGGCAGATACAAACATTAAATGGAATTCACTTATGAATATGGGACAGCTCGATGTTTCTCAGATTGAGTCTACTCCAGACCTTATGGATTTTATGCCTAATACGAAAGACATTGACGTAGTATATGAACTTATGCTTCGTCAGCGGGATGTTGCATTATCTGAGTCAGTAGAGCTGTTATCTGATATTGGCAAGCGTACATATCTCTATGCGAGCAGTTTCCTTGTTTGTCTTGAGACAGAGGTTACAGCAGAACTGGTAGAAAAGATTGCATCTATTGACCCATTGCCAATTAAGTTTATTTTCAGGGATTCTGCTTTTAAGGATGATATTGCCCTTAAAGATGAGACATTCAGAAGATTGAAAGCTCTTGTGGAGAAAAATTCAGGTGAAAGTAAACCTACATATACAGTAGAGTTCATTTAAGGAGGCATGAATATGTTAGAAAATGAAGTGTGCTCTGTGGATATTACTTCACTTGATAGAATGTGCATTGATTCGATAGAATTGGTAAAATATGCCAGAGAATCTGCTATGAAACAGGTTAATGTCATCCAGACAATGACATACTATTGTATAGGAAAGTGGATTGTGGAAGAACAGCAGAAGGGCGAAAAACGTGCTAAATATGGCAAACAGATTTTAAAGCAGTTATCTGAAACATTAAACGCAGAATTTGGAAGAGGTTTTTCAGTTGATACACTTGAGAATATGCGAAAGTTTTATCTTGTATATCAAGATAGAATTTCCGAGAACCTTTATCGGAATTTCGCTGTTGAAAAATCCGAGAAGGCTTCTCGGATTTTGGATGATGAGAAACCATTTGCGTTGTCATGGTCACATTATGTGAAGCTGATGCGAATAGAAGATGAGTCAGCACGAAAATTTTATGAAATTGAATCAATTAAAAATAGCTGGAGTCTGCCTGAATTAAAACGACAGTGTGGAAGTGCTTTGTTTGAGAGGTTGGCACTTAGCACTGATAAAGATGGTGTGAAGCAGTTGGCTGAAAAGGGACATGTTGTAGAAAAGGCTTCAGATATTGTGAAAGACCCATATGTATTAGAATTTTTGGGATTAGAGGAGAAATCAAAATATTCAGAGTCAGAACTGGAGAACAGGATACTTGATAATTTACAGAAATTCCTGTTGGAATTAGGAACAGGATTTACTTTTGTTGCACGGCAAAAGAGATTTACCTTTGATGAAGACCATTTTCGTGTGGATTTAGTATTTTATAATCGGCTTTTAAAGTGCTTTGTTCTGTTTGATTTGAAGATAGGAGAATTAAAGCACCAAGATTTGGGTCAGATGCAGATGTATGTCAATTATTATGACAGATATGAGAAAACCGATGAGGAAAACCCAACAATTGGAGTTCTGTTATGTAATGAAAAGAATGATGCATTGGTTGAATTGACACTTCCGGAGGATTCTAATATATATGCATCAAAGTATCAGTTGTATTTACCAGATAAGAAATTGCTGAAAGAGAAGTTGCAGGAATGGTTGCAGGAAGAAGGTGAAATAGGTGGCGAATAAGATTACATTCCAATTCGATGATAGCTTGGATTATCAGCTACAGGCGGTACAATCTACGGTTGAATTATTTAGAGGTATTTCAAGAAAGGTAGATGGGATATATAGACCCAATCGTACCCGTAAAATTGGTGAGGGTGACCCAGTCAGAAATACAGACATCGTAGTTGGATCAAGATTGCTTGAAAACCTGCGTGGGGTACAACTATCCAACGACTTGTTCGCTGATACTGCCCTTGCCGAAGGTAATAATTTTACGATTGAAATGGAGACAGGTACTGGAAAGACTTATGTGTATCTGCGTACTATCTTAGAGCTTAACAAGGAATATGGATTCAATAAGTTTATGATAGTTGTGCCATCTATCGCTATCCGTAAGGGTGTTGAGAAGTCGATGGAGCAACTTGCAGACCATTTCAAACGCTTATATAACGTGGATATCCAAAAACACAGCTTTATCTATGATAGCGACAATCCTAAACAGATTAGTTCTAAATTGGTAGAGAGTAATAATTTGAGCATTTGTGTTTTGAATATTCAGGTATTCAATAAGGACACAAATAAGATAAGAAAAGAAGATGAGTATGGTCAGAACCTCTGGGAAGATATCAAGTATATCAAACCTATTGTCATCATTGATGAACCGCAGAAGATAGAAGGTACTGCAAAGAAGAAGTCAAAGTCGCTGGAGGCTATCGAGGAGCTTCAGCCTTTGTTTACTCTGCGTTATTCTGCTACACACAAGCAGTTATACAATCAGATTTATAAGCTAGATTCCTATGCAGCATACCAGAAGGATTTAGTTAAGAAGATTACGGTTAAGACTGTTCACGGAGTGATTCCGAAGGACTATCCTTATGTAAGATACATTTCCTTTACTTCAGATTTGAAGGCAAAGATTGAAATGTTTTCACAGGAGCAGGGTGGAATTATTAGATTCAAAACATTTAATGTTGCAGGTGGAGCATCATTGGAAGAGTTATCTGGCGGACTACCACAATATAAAAATTATCGTGTGGCAGAGCAGCCTCATAAGTTAAAGCCATTGCAGATTGCAACTCCAGATGGAATTTTTTCTCTTGATATGGAGCATAGCAATCATGAGATAGAGAAGAATGAGGCTGTGCGAATTCAAATAAGATTGGCGATTCAGAATCATTTTGCCAAGCAGATTGACCTGCTTCGTAAGGGCAGGAAGATAAAGGCTCTTACATTATTCTTTATTGATGCAGTTGATAAGGTGAGAGATTCTTCTGCTCCTGATGGACGTGGTGAGTATCTGCGAATCTTTGATGAAGAATACAAGAAGTTTGTCAATGCCAATAGAGGTATTCTTGTAAAGTACATTGAGTATTTCCCACAATTTGAGGATGTGCTTAAGGTTCGTGAGGGATACTTTGCACGTGATAAAAAGAATAACGAAGTAGATGTTGATGGCTGGGATTCCAGTCTTGACGATAGTGCAATGAAGATTAAAGCAAAGTCACAGGAGGATATCGACAGAGGTATTGAGCTGATTCTTGAGCGTAAAGATGAATTGATTTCCTTTGATGAGCCTTTGGCATTTATCTTTTCGCATTCTGCTTTGAGAGAAGGTTGGGATAACCCTAATGTATTCACGCTTTGCACATTAAAGGCTGGCGGTTCGGAGATTGCCAAGAAGCAGGAGATTGGTCGTGGACTCAGACTTCCAGTAGACATTATAGGTAATCGTTGCCTTGATAGAAGATTAAATGAGCTTACTGTGATTGCAAATGACCACTATGACCATTTCGCAGCAGTCTTGCAGAAAGACTTTAATGACAATATGCATTACGATAAGAATGAAGTTACTGCAGAGATATTGATTTCAACTTTGAAAACTGCTGGTATTCCAGCAAGTAAGATTACTCCGGAGTTAGTAGACACATTTAAGGAAGAGCTTGTATCGGCTGGGGTTATGAATTCAGACAATGTTCTGAAAGGTTCTCCTGCTCAGATTACAAAAATATTCGATGAGATGACCTTTGTAAATGAGACATTGAACGAGCATGCGGAAGTTATTAAGAAACAGTTCAAGGAGCTCATGGTTCAAAAGGGCACAAAGAAGATTGAGATTCGTAATGGCGACAATGAGCCTTATGAAAATAAGGTCAGAGCTTATGTAACAGATGGTGAGTTTGAAAAAATTTACTTTGGTTTACGCCAGAACCTTATGAAACGTACCATTTATAAATTCAAGCTGGATAAGGATAAATTCATTGATGATTGTATTCTTGAGATAAATAATAAGCTCAAATTTATACGTGCGAAGAATGAATACAAGGTAGAAACTGGTAAAGCCAAATTCAATGATTCTCAGATGTTTGTCATGGAAGAAGCACACTATGGTGACCAAGACCTTGAAATTGAAATCAGTTCTGACCCAAAATCTGATTTTGAAATTGCAAACTACATTATGTATCACACAATGCTACCTAGACTTGCAATTTTCAAGATTTTGCAGGGAGTAGAGAAGCGTGAGCTTTTGGATAATCAGGACATCCTTGACGAAGTTACTCAGTTTATTCTTGAAAAGCTCAATGATGAGAAAGCAAAAAATATTACTTCTTATGAAGTGATTAATGGTTATGAATTAGACAGCAGAAATATCTTTGAGCTGGATAACATTTCAGAGGAGGACTTTGAAGAAGAGTGGCGAGTTTTCCAAGCAAAATCCGACAGAAGTTCTGCTATGAATGAGTATTACAAGATGGATTCGGAAGGCGAGTGTGAATTTGCTCATCGTCTTGAAAACAACAGTAATGTACTGCTGTTCACTAAGCTAAAAAAAGGTGGATTTGTAATTGATACACCATACGGCAATTATAGTCCTGACTGGGCTGTGGTATGTCGCAAGGAGTCTTTAAGCGACCCATCCATTGGTATTTACTTTGTTGTTGAATCAAAATGGGGTAAAGCTGATGCCAACTTGCAGGAAGTTGAGCGTAATAAAATTAAATGTGGTAAGTTACATTTCGAAGCGGTATCAGAGCAGGTTAAGTTTGACTGGATAAAGAGCTACGATGACTTTAAGCAGAAGTTTGGTGTTGCAGAAGGTTCTGATTTGCAGATTGAAGCAACTGGACGGAATGGAGAAGGCTCAGATTATATTGTACGTGTATAGGAGAGATTGTTATGGCAGATTTTAAATATGAAATAATTGAAGAGTTAGGTGTTCTGTCTGAGAGTGCGAAAGGCTGGACTAAGGAACTAAATCGTATTTCTTGGAATGGTGGAGCACCTAAGTTAGATGTAAGAGATTGGGCACCAGAACATGAGAAGATGGGTAAGGGTGTAACCTTGACTGATGAAGAGGCAAAGGTTTTATTGGAACTCTTACAAAATAATTTGAAATAAGTTGTGGAGCAATTGATATCATTTGCGGTTGAGTGTTGAGAGTACTGGCTGATTTGTTGGTACTCTCTTTTTATTGTATAAGGTAAATAACTCGCAAATGGCATATACTGTCCAAAGTTGAGATAAT
>ERZ791927.1503-NODE-1503-length-17627-cov-7.676019_pt1 | contig 17627 bp, 17 predicted proteins | sample MGYA00510130_ERZ791927 | MGnify/ENA primary metagenome ERZ791927 (study PRJEB30046, sample SAMN00792055) | human gut metagenome | study: EMG produced TPA metagenomics assembly of the A metagenome-wide association study of gut microbiota in type 2...
CAGGAGCCGTTGTCTTTTCTTCCTGCAGTAAGATTGACAATATACCGATAAGTCTATCTATTTTCATCGTTTCTCATACTCCATACCTATCATATCTAACTCAACATGACAACTATCTGTCATGTTTATTATATCCGCGAAAAATTTTCCTGTATACAAAAAGCCTGCGAACGTCTGATTTTATTTCTAATGTTCGCAGGCTCAATCTCCTCTAGTGTGGTAAAATCAAAGTTGGATTTTTCAACAGTGTGGCAATAACCGGGGTATATTTAGATACTCCATAGTCTTCAACAATACTGGTTATTCTAGCCCCTGCATCCTTTGATGAAGCACCACATAAGAAAACTCTTTCATCATCAGTTCCATAATCAAGCACGATAAAACGATCATGGAATATACCGCCGGTCTTTTTCATTGATATTTTTACGGATGGATACTCTTTGCAGAAATCCGTAAATTCTATATTATGAAGTTTATTATTTCCAACATTATCACTGAATAAAGTAATATTTACTCCTGTAGGAGAATTTTTAAGATGTACCAGCGTTCTTAATCCAATATAATTATCAACGACATATATTGACGACTTTGCCTGCTTATAAATGGACTCATAAACTTCATCCGCACTACTGAACTTTGCATTAAACATGAGCCACTTCTCGTCATCATCTGAAACAAAGCTGTTCATCATGTCAGCTAACTCAGATTTTGTCACAACATCCTTCAAGCCTTCTACAACATCTGAAATCTGTTTTTCAAGAGATATCATATCTGAGTTGATTTTGTTAATTTCTATTCTGTTGTTAGCAGTCTCCATGCTTAACTGAAGTATTTCCCGCTGACCTATTAAATCACGATTTTCTAATATGTAATCTTTCATTTTCTTAAAGGTTCTTATTAATGCCTTGCTCTGCTTAACAGCCAACGGTCCTTTCAAGACAGTCATCAGCATATATAATCCTTGCTCTGTAAATACATGAGGATTATAACGACTTTTTGAACTTATATTTGCGGTACAATTTTTGTACCGCAAATCTTCTAATTCCTCATCTGTCAATTCAAACATAAAATCTTCATCAAATTTTTCAATATTATTTTTTACCTGTCTATTAAATCCCTTCGTATCATAGCCATATATCTCTGCTAAATCAGCATCAAGCAATACCCTTTTACCCCTAATTTTATACAGTTTTTCTTTTAGATATTCTTCTGTTACTTCTATTACTGCAACATCAATTTCTTTCTTTTTATCTTCTGCCATAGAACTCCTCCATCCATTTTGCGGTCAAAAAAATTCGTCCGCAATTCTCATATGACCATTTTACTGACATCAGCAAAATGGTCTATTCCTCTTTTTCCCTCAGTTTGTCATAATACGCTTTATACCTATAAATCGTCCTCTCACTGACATTGTTCCGCTTCGCAATTTCTACCATTGTCATGCCGCTCTCATATTCAACAACAAAATCATTATAAATTGCCATCCACTTGGCGTTATGTTTCTGACGACCGCTTAACTTACGATTTCTGTAATACTCCAATTCCTCCCGAAGTTTTTCATTCTCTTTTTCCAACTCATCAATTCTTTTTAATGCCTCTTCAATATTTATAACTTTATCCATCTTAATGTTCCTCCAATATGCCATTTTCATTTTGTCTATATCATATCAATCAAGCTTCTATATGTCAATTTGATTTTGTCATAAATTAATTCTAAGCATAAAAAAGGAACCGATCTCTCGATTCCTTCTCATTCCTATATTCTCTTTACTATTTCTTCCTCGTCAACAGGCACACCATCTCGACTATTGTTTCATTTTCCAAGGGCAATTCTTTCACTTCTGTTCCATTCACCGGGACAGGGAAGTTGAAGATAATCTTCCTAATCCAGTTGCCATCCGGCTGCTTTTCCGGGAATAACTCAATCCGCTCAATAAACGCCCGCATGAACTCCTTCCGCTCCACTTCGGAGGCTGCTTCATAGACCTGATCGAATGCCAGCAACAGGCGGTAGATATTATCACCCGAAATCTTCTCCTGCCGGATACTCCGTATCTGGCTTTGCACATCGTCAATCTGGACTTCAATCTCATCTATTGCGCCATATTGCTCGTCATATCGGCGCTGCAAATCAGAAATTTTCCGGTCATAATACGGGTCATTCACATCTAAACCGTCCATCTGCCGTTCCAGTCGGGCCTTTGTGCCTAATGTCTGCCGAAGCTGCGCCTGTAATGCTTCCAGCTGCTTCTCCAAATCGTTCGTATCGACAGCGGAGCCGATTTTCGCCTTGATTGCATCCGCAAACCGTGGGTCACTGACCATAGCAGAGATGATTGACGCTACCATGCGGTTCATTTCCATCTGCTCAATATTCAGCCGGAAGGTACACTCGTGGCCTGTTGGCGTCACCGTATTCTTGCAGTAATAGTAATAGCGGGTCTTTTTGTCCTTGCTGTGGGCTTTCGCAATATTCCCGTACAGGCTTTTGCCGCAGCAGGGGCATTTCAGAATACCGGACAAGATATGTGCGTGGGTAGGGTCATTGACTTTCTCACGCCGGTAAGCATTGATTTTCCGTTTTTCCTGCGCGAGGTTCCAATCTTCTTCTGAAATGATAGCCTCATGCTTCCCCTCGTACACAGGGAACTCCGATTGCTCAACTACGTGCATCTCATTCCGTGTGCCGATCTTCTTCTCTGTCCGGCGTCTGCCATAGGCGATTTTTCCCATATATACCGGATTATCAATGATACTCTTCACAAAGCTGGCAGAAAAACCGGGAATGGTGCCGTTCTGCCTTAACTTCTTCACAAAGCCCTGCCGGTTCAGATATTTTGCCACGCCACTGACACCATCGTTGGTGTGAATATAGCGGTCAAAGATGGTGCGGATCACGTCCACTTCATCCTCAGCAATCAACAGTTCGCCTTTTTCAAGGCGGTATCCATAAGGGGCAAAGCCACCGTTCCATTTTCCTTCACGGGCTTTCTGCTCCCGTCCGGCCATCGTCTGTGTCCGAATATTTTCACGCTCTATCTCTGCCACCGCAGAAAGGACAGAAATCATCAGCTTGCCGGAATCTTTGGAACTGTCAATGCCGTCTTCCACACAAATCAGATTGACACCGAAATCCTGCATCAGCTGCAAGGAATTCAGAACGTCAGCGGCATTCCTGCCAAACCGGGACAGCTTGAACACCAGCACATATTCCACACCGTCTTTGCAGTCCTGAATGTCTTGCAGCATCCGCTGAAATTCGTGCCTGCCCTGAATATTCTTGCCGGAAAAGCCTTCATCAGAATATTCACCAGCCACTACCATATCTTCGTATTCAGCGTATTTCCGCAGTTTGTCTCGCTGAGCATCCAGACTATATCCGTCCACCTGCATGGATGTAGATACCCGTGTGTAGAGATAACATTTTGTTTTAGTTTTCTTCATGCAGGCCGCCCCTTTCTTCCAGCTCTAAACATTCATCCGTTACTTTCTTCTTCGCCAGACCTTCATTCTGAATGTAGTACTCCAACAAACGGAGTACATATTCCGGCGCATGGCGGTTATCCAGTTCCCATTCTGTCACAGTCCGATAGGGAATCTGAAAATATTTACAAAATTCCTTGCGATTCATGCCAGTGCTTTCCCGCAATTCTTTTATTTTGGTTTTGCAGTCCATTTCATTTACCCCATAAAGCAAAAATACACGTTGCGTATTTATTATAGCATACGCCAAACAAATACGCAACGTGTAAATTTAATTTATATCAAGCGGCTTTGTCAAATTCCTGATACACAGGAACGGGTTGCTTTCCTGATGCCGCAGACTGTGTACGGCCATCCTTCTCAGTCTCCTGCATCTGCCCCAACAGCTGTGGCCCGTACTTCTGCAACAGCCGCGCCATCACATCAACACAGCGGTCAAATGCCGCATTATATTTCGGATCATCATAAACTTTGCTCAATAGGCCGCTCCTTTCCTCTATGGCTGCTCTGCGCATAGATGTTCAAAACTTCTGCCGGTATCTGTTCCAAAATCGCCACGGCACTGTCATAGTCGCGCCGCAGCTTGAGGTCTTCGATCTGCTTTAGGGTGCTGACCTTCTGCGCCGATGCAAGAGATTCTTCCAGTTCGGCATTTTTCGTTTTCAACTTTTTGTTTTCGGATGCTGTTTTCGTGAAGGCTACGCCATATTTCCGCAGCAGTGTGTCCATCTTCTCCACGCTGGGAATATAGGTATCCAGAATCTTGCAGATTTCCTCCGCCCGGCTTTTGGCGTTAAAGGGATTGATTCCAGTGAGCAGATCCTCCAGTTTGCTTTTCTGTTTGGTCAGTCTGGTCATCTCCTTAAATACGCGGGGCGGGATATGGTCGCGCCCGGTCAGGCTGGCGCTCTCGCCACGCTCCAAATCTGGAAACTTCTTGACCATGTGTTTCCAAAACTCATCCTGCCACCAGGTCAGCTTCTTTTTATTGCCCATGATGTCTTTGGCGCTGAGCCTGCCATCCTCCGTCAAAGGGACAAAACAAAGGTGCATATGGGGCGTTTTCTCGTCCATATGCACCACGGCGGATATAATTGTCTCTTTGGACTGATGCTGTTCCAAAAAGTGCAGAGCTTCCTCGAAAAATACCCGAATTTCCGCCCGTTTCTTTCCCTTAAAGAACTCCGGGCTGGCTGTGAACAGCGTCTCGATCATACGGATACTGTCTTTCCGGGTACGGCATCCGGCAGCGGCAATTTGCCTCTCTGACTCGGCCCGGTACTTGCCGGGCGGTTTGACCAGATGGAAGTTGTACTTGCTTCGGCTGGTATCCACATCGGGATTACTGGCGTACTTTTCCTTTGTGCGCTCGTTATGGGCCTCGATATTGCCGATTTCAGGCCCCTTATATTTGGCAAATCGCATAATCGCGTATTGTGCTTTTTCCATACTCAATCCCTCCGTTTCTGCCAGACAATGTCATATCCCAGCACGTCAGCCAACTCCACGGCCTCCCGATACCGCAGCGATTCCCGCTGCAATTTTCCGGAAAGATTGGATACGCTGTCGCTCCACCCATACTCATCGTGCAGCTGATCAACGACTTCCTGCATGGTGTAACCGGCGCGGATGATCTGCGCCTTGATTTCGTTTCGGATACTTGACTTCATAAAATATATTCCTCCATTTTCGCAAGTGAAGCCCTTTGTCACTTGATAGATAAAACATGATTTTCGGTTGCGTCATAAAAAGAACCGGCTACGCTGGGGAGCGCACCGGCTTTGGTCAATGGTGAAATTTGTGCAAATGCTGTTTTGCGATAGAAATGATTCCCTGCGTATCGTTGGTCAACGGCGGAATATTCGACTTCACAGAAATGCGGGACTTTTCACTGTTCGGGCTGTATTGTCACAAAATGCTGCAATCTGTACGTCGTTCCGTGAGCCGCCATCCGGCGAACTGTATACGGATAAAAGAGAAACATTTCGCTGTTTTGAGATTGCTCTAAAATATGCCTGCAAAATCACCGCTTTTACTGACCGCTTCAGGTGTGGTCAAAATGACCACACCTACTTCACAGCACAAAAGCGCGAAGAATTTCACGGTTCTGGTGGTGGACAAAATATCCATAACCACTTTTACACATCAAAATAGGTGTACCCAAAATGGGCACGACCACTTTATCCAAATGAAGCGCCTCTACAATATATGAGGTAACAGGGTCAATCGCTGCGTACATACGTACCGGCGACCAGATCGGAAATCAATCCCGCCAGTCTTCCGGTACGTACGTACACTGTGAAGCGTCCGTAAACTCGTTTATATGCGGCCTTGCCACTGCCTCGATCCCCATAAAGCCCCATACCCGGCGTCCTGCCGAATTGGTAATCGTGTTGCAGTGTTCCAGATTGTACTTACCGCAGGCTGCCACCAGCGCATCGCTGAAGCTGCGGCGTTTGAGTGCAGTCAGGCTATTTTCCTCGCACCACATCCGGTAAATGTCGTAGCAATCCTTTGAACTGATGGACGCATCCGCTTTCAGCCGGATATAGCCCTCGGATTCCAGAAAATCAAACACGTTATTGTTGTCCCGCTTGACGGCCTCCCGGTTCTCTTTGGTGCGCTGGCTCTCGGTGAACTTGAAGTTGTTCGCTACCAACCGCTGCAATCCCGCAAAAGCCCACAGCAGAATGCCCTCCACCTCGGCCTTCATCTTCTCTGCCAGGTCGGGATCATCCACACGGTCGGCAGGTTTCTCTTTGGCGGTCAGCACCAACTGCCGCCGATAAAAGCCATCACTGCGGTCAAAGAGAGCCTGCAAGTCGCCATTGCTGAATGCCAGCAGCCGGGCGCACATCCATCCCTGATAGCTCTGCTTGCCTTTACGCTCCAAATCCATTTTACCCTGTGCGGTGACGATGGATTTGACATAGTTGGTCTGCCGCAGGGCCTCCATCCGCATATCATCATCGACACACAGCAGAATGTGTTCCAGATCAGCGCGGGCAAAACGGTTCTCGGAAATTTTGCCGATGCTGCCGTCCTTCATGTTGCTGCCGAACAGGGCGGACAGCACCGCGCCGATCTGGCTCTTACCCTCGCCGCCATTGCCCTTAATGACCATCATGCGCTGTCCCTTGTTGCTGGGGATCAGGCAGTAGCCGATATATTCCTGCAAAGTGGGAATGTCCTCCGGGTAAAGAAGCCCATCCAGAAAAGCCAGCCAGCGGGTCGGCGTGGGCGCATCGGGATTATAGGCCACCGGCAGGCGGCAACGCACGATGTCCGGTTTTCCCTCCGTAAAGGAGCCATCCAGAAACAACGTGCCGTTTGCCAGATGAATGCGGTCAGCCTCCGGCGGGAAATCCTCTACCAGCGCCGCCAGCTTCATCAGCTCCACGATATTGCTGATTTTGCGGGGGATATTGCTGACCGCACAGCATTTCAGTTCCTCAAAAATTTCTCCACGCAGTGGCAGCTCATCGGTCACGCGGCCATCAGGCGTGAAAAAAGCCCCGTTTGTGTAGATGATTTTGTGTCTGCCGAGAAAATCATCACAAAACAGGGCTTCATTGATACTCTTGCCGTCAAACCAGATGGGCTGGTTGGCCTCACGCGATTGCTCGTTCTTCGCCACGGTGCTGTACCTCCTTTTCCAGACGTCTGAGCCGCTGCTCCAGCGCGGTGATAGTGCCGTCCTTCAGCAGCATATCCACCGCTTTCACACGCTGCTTCAGTTCCGCAAACATGAGAACGTCCAACAAATCATTTACATACTCGATCATATGACAGGCTTCCACAAAGCGGTCATCCAGTTCATCCTCCGGCGATTGCGGGGCATATTCGACCTTCCAGCGTTCCAGCAGATGCAGATAATCGCAGAGCACCCGCTGGCAGTGTATCTCATCGTTGCGGAAAGCCCGCGCCAGCGGATAGGGCTTTTTCAAAGCCATCGCTGCCGGGGGCTTGTCCGGGTCGATGCCAAAGTCATAGGCCAGCTTCTTTGCGGCCTCGTAGCTGCTCAGGCCGAACAGCCGCGCCACAAAATCGATCACATCCCCGGTAGCCCCGCAGCCAAAGCAATAGAAATAATCCCTGTTCAGCTTCATGCTGGGATGCCGGTCATCGTGGAAGGGGCAGCAGATCATATCGCCCCGGTTGACCTTACAGCCGTAGTATTCGGCGGCCTGCTTCACGGTGACAGCGGATTTTACAGTTTCAAATAAATTCATAGGCTTTGTCCTCCATTATTTATTGACGGTATCTGCCCGTCTGCCTGAATATACGGGGAAAAAGCCTATAAACCGAAAAATCCGCTAAAAGTGCAAGAAATGAAAAAACGCCGCCCTGAAATCTTGCAAAAATGCAAGACCTCAGAGCGGCGAAGCCAGCGGAAAGCATTTGCCCGCGCTGGTTTTATCAGGTATAATGGATAAAGAGAGTTTTCAGAAGAGAGGTGCGTCACATGGAGGGAGCCTATCTGCCCGGCAATATCCGGCAGCGGATGCAGGAGCTTATGAAGGAACATAAAATTACCCAGGCACAGCTGGCGACCCGCATCGGCAGCACCGAGAGCGCCATCAGCCGGTTTGTCAGCGGTAAGACTGATAAGATCAGCACAGAACATTTGCTCCGCATTGCGAAAGTGTTTGAAGTCTCCACAGATTTCCTGCTGGGGGAAGTCAACACGTCCGACCGGACAAATTTTGATATTGAAGAACTGGGCCTGTCGGTGCAGGCGGCGCGGAATCTGTACACCGGAAAAGCCAATGCAGAGATCGTCAACCGCCTTTTGGAAAGCCCTCGCTTTGCAGAAGTCACCTATATGATTGAGCAATATTTTGACGATACGCTGGCCGCCGGTTTCGCCGGACAGAACCAGATGCTTACTACTCTCAGCGCCATGCTGCGCCGAAACAATAAAACAGACGCTGCGGTGCAGGCGGCCAGAACTGTCAACCGGCAGAAAGTTCCCGTATATCAGGCAGACCTGACGATGATACAGAACACATTTATGGCGGCGCTGCGGGAAGTGAAGAAAGAGATCGGCAACGATTTCACAGCAGCGCAGTCCTTGACCAAGGGCATCACTCAGCAGATGTTTACCGAACTCACCAAAGGGGCGGATGTTCATACTCCGACCATCACGCCCGAAATGATTTCCGCCGCCGTCACCCAGAGCGCAGCGGGGATGGACGGTGTGCAAAAGGAAGCATTAGACAAGTTCGGTCAGGCGCTGACGGAATTTCTCCAATCCACCTTAGACCACGCGCAGGAGAAGCAAAATGCCGACCCGGAGCAATGAGCAGCTGTGCAGACTGGCACAGAAAGGGGATACGGCTGCCCGTGACATTCTGCTGGAAAAGAATCTGGGATTCATCCGAAAAATTGCGCTGGAGCAATACCGAAACATGGGGCTGGATGAAAATGATATTGGAATTGATTTGGATGATTTGATGCAGGAGGGAAGTATCGGCCTGCTGAACGCGATCCCTTTGTTTGATGCCGGACGGGGCATGAAATTTCTGACCTATGCAGCACCGGCGCTCCGCAACGCCATGACGGACTGCATCCGCGCCGCCCTCGGTTTATTTGAGCAACGGATGGTGGATAAGAAAGACGGCCCCGGCTTCCAGAGAGTATATCTGGATGACGTTCTCTCAGAGGATGAACGGATGCTGCGGATCGAAGCCATAGCCGACCCTCACACCCAAACGCCGGAGCAAATCTATATCCAAAAAGAGCAGCTGATAGAATTGTATGCGGCGCTGGACAAGCTGACAGCCAGAGAGCAGACCTATCTGCTGTACCGCTATGGCTTTACCGATGGAATCGAGCACCCGCTGATCGGCGCGGCGCTCCATTTCCATCTCAGCGAGAGCTGGACAAAGAAGGTGGAGGGCGAGGCGATGGACAGCCTGCGCGGAAAGCTGCCGTGGTGGTTCTGATACGATGGGAAGCAGCGGCTGACGGGGGCTTTGATATACCTTTGTTCCGCAAATGACACGTCTGACAGACAGTGCTTGCCCGCACCGCCTGCCAGCCTTTTTCTGTCGCTTATGCTGCCCCGCAAGGGGCAACCTTTCCCGCCAGAACGCCGCAACTGTGGCCACACTTTTCAGGGTGTGCTACAATTCCGGCTGCCATCTGCTCCACAAAGGTATAACACACTAGACTTTCCTACGGAAAATCGTGTGCCACGAAACCGCCGGTTTCTTTGGATTCTTCCGGTCAAAGGGGAACACTATCCCCTCTGAACACCCCAGACAAAGGAGAACGCTGTTCCCTTTTGGAATCCCCTTGCCAATAGGGATGCTACCGCCCTATTGAATGATTTAGATAAAAAACAAAATAAAGCATAGTTCGCCAGCACACCGCTATTCTGTCATTACCTTACACAGACATCTTGTAACTTTTTCGTTAAGCCTATTGACTCTGATACTTCGGAAGAGATATAATATAGTTGCTACTTAGCGAGCCTAAATAGCAAAGCTAAAGAGAGGCGACGATATGAATAACAAATATGTCCAGCAATTCAAAAAAGGCTCTCTGGAAATGATACTCTTATGCCTAATCGGACGCAAGGAAACTTATGGATATGAAATTATAACCGAATTGAACAATAGTGCGTCTGTTTTGGGATATGCGAAAGAGGGAACCATTTACCCCATTTTGTATCGTTTGCAGGAAGCAGAACTAATCAAATGCCGATTGGCTCCGGCTGCGGCAAATGGCGGCTCAAAAAAGTATTATTCTTTAACGGATAAAGGCAGGAATGTACTTGATGAACTAATCTTATTTTGGTCAAGCTATGAAAACTGCGTAAACGGCTTTATAGAAAGTTATCAACAAGCGAGGGTGTCCAAATGAAAGAACAATATATCAAACAGGTTGAAAAGGAACTATCTTTACCACGCAAAATGAAAAAAGAGGTTGTACGTGACTTGAATGAAGTTTTTGCGTCTGCTATGGAGCATGGAGAAACAGAGCAGCAGATTATCCAGCGTTTGGGGACGCCAAAAGAATTTGCAGACAGCACCGCAGAACAGTTTGGCATTGATAACACCAAATCGAAAAAAAGGAACGGTATCATTTCTACTCTTGCTGCGCTTGTTATCGCGGCTGCTGCCTTTTCGGTATATGCTGTTACACAATCAGGAAAAGTACCAGAAGGAGCAATCGGACAAGCCGACGCGACAACAAATATACAGATTGAGGGCGCGTTTGCCTTTGATATTTCGCAAATCCTTTTGGCTATTGGGTTTGCAGCAACAGCTATTGCTCTTTTGTTAATTATCCGAACCATACACAAAAACAGGAGGTAACCAATGAAGAAATATATTTCTGTATTCACAATCATGATTATGATTTTTTTGGCTGCGTGTTCTAATCAAAATACCTCATCTACACCGACAAGCAATGAGAACAATACGCAATCTAATAGTGTTACAAAATTGGACGAGGGTGTTTGGCCTGAGAATGAGTACACAGAGGGGCTTCCTGTTGCGCCTGGTACGGTTGCATGGGCTACACTTGATACAGAACATGAGAATTGTAATATCAACCTTACCGGTATTAGCGAAAACGACTATAACGAGTATATGGAGCTTTTGAACCAAGAAGGCTTTTCCGTAATTGAAAATGTGTCAGAGGAAATCGAGGGAGAAAACTATGTTTCTATCGGGACACTTTTATCAAACGACGAAAAGTGGTTAAGTATCAGCTACATACCCAATAGTCTAACTATCTACATTTCCTTTGACAATAACTGAAAGAGATCACGGAATAGCAAAGCCAGCCGAGCCAGTCAACGGTCAAGATGAACGGCGCAAGCGCCGCCGTTGACAGCCCCGCCCGCCTTTGCAGATAGGCAATCAAGGGGCGACAGCAAGGAGTGCTGCCGCCCACAGTATTATCAGAGAGGGAGAATTCTATGAGAAATCGGATTGTAAAAGTGACAGAAGTTGTAGTCAGAAGCGCTTTTTACATCATCTCAAACTATGTATTTGTTAGCATGGGACTATCATTTCATACTCAATGGATTTCAATTCTATTTTTGCTTTCAATGGTATGGTCTACTATTGATTACGGAAAGTCCATAAATGAAATAATCGAAAAAAAGGTAATTGCTGAAATACTATGTATATGTTGCATTGCACTGAGTATAGCGATGGCATATTTTGTGGGATATATTCAAGGAGCATTCGTTTCCCTCTGAAAATACAGGGCCACAACTTTCCGCTTAATATATCAGTATGGAACAAGTTATCAAAAAGTCATGAATGCTCGTAGCTCACCGGCCCGGCCAGCAAAAGCAGTAAATCTGAAATTGATTTACTGCTTTTTTGCTCAATAGACTCTTAAATCATCTGAAAATATTTCAACGCATCCCTGATCGCCGCTTCCTTCTCCGGCGGACATTTTGGCACTTTGGCATCTTCCTTCTTTGACAGGTTATAATTTTGCCCCACATCCAGCCCGCACTTGCGCTTTATCTGTGAGATGTACAGGGAAGATACCTTCAAACCGGTATGCTCCAACACATACGCCTTGATCTGCTCATAAGTCGCGCCCTTCTGGAAGCCGGACATATCCATATCTTCCAGCGAGAACTCCACCCGCACCTTCTTTGAGTCGATTTCTCCCTTGGAAAGCAAAACAACCGTCTCCACATGCACAGTCATTCCAAACTGGTCCACGCCCCGGACCTTCCGGATCTCATATCCACCATCGCAGAGGATCTTCAGATCTCTGGCAAGGGTGGCGGAGTCGCAACTGACGTATACGATGCGTTCGGGCTGCATACGGAGCATGGTGTTTAAGCAGGCATCATCGCATCCTTTTCGGGGCGGATCTACGACAATCACATCCGGATGGAGCATTTCATCGGAAGATGCCTCTGTAGTCGTCTTTTCGTAGAATTCCGGCAGGACTTCCTCTGCTTTGCCCACGAAAAACTCAGCATTTTCAATATGATTTCTCTTTGCATTCTCTCTGGCATCGTCGATGGCCTGGGGGATGATTTCCACACCGCATACCTTTTTGGCTTTGCCCGCCAGGAAGAGAGAGATGGTTCCGATACCACAGTAGAGATCCCAAACAGTCTCTTTTCCAGTCAGTCCCGCATATTCCAACGCCAGGCTGTAAAGCTTCTCGGTCTGTACGGGATTTACCTGATAGAAGGAGAGAGGAGAGATCTTGAAGGTTAATGCATCCCCGGTATAAGGGTAATTTTCTTTCTGCATGTCTCTTACGTGGATCGTATCCTCAATGGTGCTCTCACCCCAGAGGTTATGGATCTCGGTACCCATGATTACATTGGTTTTCTCGGTATTGATGCTGACTGACACACTTGTCATACCTTGTATTTCTGCCAGTGCAGCCAGTAATTCTCCCTGATTGGGCAAAAACTCGTTGGTATTCTTCTGTACGCCTGTGGAAATATATGACATTTTTGTCATTTTCTTATTAATGACCAGACATACCATTAACTGTCCACTGGTAAAGCCCTTTCGGATCAATACATGACGCACCAGTCCTTTACCGGTGACTTCGTCATAAGCGGTCACTTTGTTTTTCCGCATATAGGAGAGTATGGTTTCGAGGATCTGCTGATTCTCAGAAGCACCAAGGGCGCAGTCTGTATTGGCAATGATGGTATGGGTGTGTCCGGCATAAAAACCGGTGATGACATTGCCATCCCGGTCGGTTCCTATGGGATACTGTGCCTTATTGCGATAGTGGAAGGGTTCCTTCATGCCTATGATGGGCTCCATACATTTATCAATGTATTCCGTATCGAATCCACCGATCCGGATCAGATTGTTGCGGATCTTCTGTTCCTTGAAATGCAGCTGCTCGGAGTAGGAGAGTGCCTGCAGCTGACAACCACCGCACTGTCTGTGATAATCGCATTTCGGTTCCACACGAAAAGGAGAAGGCTGTAACACCTTCTCTAATCTGGCATAAGCGTAGTGCTTTTTACTTTTTATGATCTTGGCTTCCACCTGATCACCGATAACGGCATCTTTGATAAAGAGAGTAAAACCGTCTACTTTACCGATTCCTTCTCCGTCACTTCCCATATCCTCTATGGTTACCGTTACACGATCATTTTTTTTATATTCCATACTAATCTCCATTCCGCAGACAATTCCTTCCGTCGGAGGAATCACAAATCAAATTTCAAACATCCTCATTTTCTAATATGCTTTGTACCATTCTGCCAGAACACCCACTCCGAAGTCTTAGGAAAGCTCCTGTGCGAGTTTCCCGATTTCTTCTTTGTTCTGCGCATTCATAGCCGACTTGATGCTTACTTTTGTCTCCGTAAATGTCAGATTTTTACTCTTTTCAAACATTCCCAGAATCAACTTGCCTGCCATGGGTGCCCAGGTGCCGTTCTCAATGATTGCCACCTTACGATTCTGGTAATTACGCTCGGTCAGACCTTTGATAAAACTGCGCATGCAGGGGAAGAGGTCTCCATTATAAGTAATACCCGCCAGCACCAGTCTGTCATAACGGAAAGCATCGGCAACAGCTTTTGCTTTATCGCATCTTGCCAGGTCATACAGTACTGTTTTCTGTCCTTTTTCCTGTAAAACATCCGCCAGATACTCCGCAGCATTTCTGGTATTGCCATAGACAGAAGCATAAGCAATTACCACTCCGGATTCTTCCGGCTGATAGGAAGACCACTTATCATATTTTTCCAGATAGAATCCCAGATTCTCCTTAAGTACCGGACCGTGAAGAGAGCAGATGGTCTGAATGTCCAGTCCTGCCGCTTTTTTCAGAACCGCCTGTACCTGGGGACCATATTTTCCGACAATACCGATATAGTAGCGGCGGGCTTCATTCGCCCATTCTTCCTCTACGTCCAAAGCACCGAATTTACCGAAACCATCTGCCGCAAACAGTATTTTCTCGGTTGCTTCATAAGTCATCATAACCTCCGGCCAATGCACCATGGGAGCATAGACAAAATGCAGGCTGTGCTGTCCAAGCTCCAGGACTCCGTCATTCACCGCAACAATGCGTTGTTCCGCAGGTAATCCCTGTTCGGCGAAAAAAGCCGGGAAAAACTGTTCCATGAACTGGAATCCCTTAGCTGTAGATACTACTGTGGCTTTGGGATATTTTTTCAGAAAAGCCGGAATACTGGCGGAATGATCCGGTTCCATATGCTGTATAACAAGATAATCGGGCATTTTCCCGTCAAGAACCTGTTCTACATTGTTCAGCCATTCTTCCGTAAAAAATCCATCCACTGTGTCCATAACTGCGATTTTATCATCCAGGATCACATAGGAGTTGTAAGACATTCCGTTTGGAACCTTATACTGTCCCTCAAACAGATCTACCTGATGATCGTTTACACCTACATATTTTACACATGCACTGATTTCCATATGCTTCCTCACTTTCCTGTCTGTTCATAGAAGAATTGTCATTTACTCCATTTTGGTAGCACGCAGATTGGATTCAAACAATCTGTTGTAACCAAGCCAGCCACTGTTTTCACTGTTATTTTCCAAAATTTCCTTAAAGGTCTCCATTTTGGCATCGGTATCATCTGCATAATTCAGAGCTACTGCCTCGATCAGTGCAGGCACCTTGGGGGAGCCGTATTCCAGTTTGCCGTGATGAGCCAGAATACAATGCTGTAATTCTGCCAGCAGATTGTGAGGGAATCCGTCGATCTTAGCGGCACGTTCCCCAACCATCTGTGCACCCATCACGATATGTCCCAATAACTGTCCGTCATCTGTATAATCGTTTACCGGAAAAGCGGAAATCTCTTTTACCTTTCCGATATCATGGCACATAGCCGCCGTCAGAAGCAGATCTCTCTGTAAAATAGGATAAGCAGAGCAGTAGTAGTCACACAGCTTGGTAACTCCCAAGGTATGCTCCAGCAATCCGCCCACGAAACCATGATGCACTGTCTTGGCTGCAGAAGAGTTGCAGAATTTCTTCGCAAAATCAGCATCGTCAATAAACAAATCCTGCAACAGCTGATGTAGATAGGTATTCTTAATACTTCCGATCAGAGTCTTTAATTCATTGTACATAGTGTCGATGCCTTTGGAGCTCACCGGCAGATAATCGGAAGGATTGTATTCTCCCTCACGACAGACACGGATACGCTTCACGCTGATCTGTAGCTGCCCCTGGAAATTCGTCACATCACCGTATACCTCTATGTAATCCAGATCATCATAATCACCGATGCCCGGATTATTCGGCTCCCATACCTTTGCATCGATAGTTCCGGTCTTATCCTGTAAAATCACACTTTCATAGGGTTTACCGTTCTTGGTAACAGCCTCCTGTTTATGTTTGCACAGATAAATATCAAATACTCTGTCGCCTTCTTTTAACTCTTTAATGAATTTCATATTGTTGTCCAAACCTTTCTGTCAATCTATTTCAACACCGTTAATGTGATGTCGAATTTCATCTCTTTATATTCCTGCTGTGACTGCCGCATAATCGTCAGTTCTACACTATCTCCCGGTTTCATACTGAGCAGAGAGTTCGTATACTCGTCAAAGCTGATGATCACACGTTCACCGAATCCTGTGATGACATCTCCCTGCTGGATTCCCGCCAGCATTGCAGGAGAGTCCATTTCTACCTCTGTAATATAAGCTCCGTAAGGAACTCCAAGTTCTCTGTTAGCTTCCTCTGTGACATCCACACCCTTAAGACCCAGATAGGCGAATTTTTCTCCATTCGACATTTTCTCGATATGACGCTTCAATTCCGTAATACCGTAAGCACATACCATATTTTTCATATCTGTGGCAGATTTGCCATTGGTAATGATACCAATGACCTGTCCCTGAAGATTGAATAATACGCCGCCTGCATTCTGACTGCCTACAATATTCGTCTGCAGAATCCGATAAGTGGTATCCGATGCCGCCGACTCACTGGCGGAAGAAGTAATGATGCCATATCCCAGTGAGCCGTTCGTACCCATGGGACGTCCCAGAGCCACCACCGGAAGTCCGGCAATATCTTTGATATTAGAAGATCCAAAAGTAGCGATCGTAATATCATTCTTCAGAAAATCTTCATTCAGAGTATCCAGTTCTACGGCAATCACCGCCAGACCTGTAGTCTCATCTTTTTCCTTCAAAGATGCATCTGCCTGTGTGCCCTCGTTGAATGTGACAATAATGTCATCTGCTTGTTTTACCGGAGAATAATCGGTTAAAATCAGTAATTGCTTGCCATTTTGCGCTATGATCACACCGGATGACTGGTTTTTGCTCTCATTTACATTGTTGAACCAGTCCACACCGGATGACACTCCTGTCACAGTAACCATAGAACGGTTCATCTCTGCCACATACTGGGCAAGAGCGTTGTAAATCTGCTTATAATTATCCAGGTCCAATATGATTCCGGATAACAGTTCCCGGATCTGCTCCTGTTCCATAACTTCACCGGAAACAGAAGAGGACTGATTGTTCTGATTCTCCTGCTGCATATTCTCTGTCAGCATCTGTTCCGGAGACATCTCATCCTGATCTTCGGGGAATACCACCACCTGTGGTTCCTCCTCCGGGTACAACCAGTTACTGATCACCGGTTCCAAAACCAAAAAAGTGAAGCATGCCACCAGACCGAAGATCACTGCCATAGAAGCCGTGATCAAAGTTCTGCGCAACAGCTTTTTCTTATTTACCGGACGTTCCTTGATTTTTTCTATCATAAAATTTTTCTCAGAAGCGTCTTTTTGTTCCTTCTGCTTATTTTCTTGCGAATCCGCCATAAATATGCCTCCTCTGCTGCCTACAGATACACCGGCTTTTTCTTAGGACTCTAATATCTCAATTATACAAAACTGTACCAAAAAAGGCAATAAATATGGTATAATAAGCTCACCCATAAAATCCTGCGTGACTGCTTGCAGGCAAAGCAGGATTTCTATGAGGGGAGCAAACAGACATGAGCAAGAAGGACGATAGTCCGGATTGCGAATGGATGTAACGATTTCGAGAGTGCGCAGCACGTAGAAATCGTATTATTATGTAAACCAGCATTGAGCAGTACCAAAATCGAGAGATGTCAATTCGACTGCTTGCAGGCGGAATTGACAGATCCGATTTTGATAGGGCGAAAGCCCG
>ERZ791927.1513-NODE-1513-length-17546-cov-6.423532_pt1 | contig 17546 bp, 18 predicted proteins | sample MGYA00510130_ERZ791927 | MGnify/ENA primary metagenome ERZ791927 (study PRJEB30046, sample SAMN00792055) | human gut metagenome | study: EMG produced TPA metagenomics assembly of the A metagenome-wide association study of gut microbiota in type 2...
TCTCCGTGCTTCGCACTCTCGAAATGCTGCATACATTCGCATTCCGGGCTATCGCCGCTTCTCCACATTGGTTTGTCGCAACACGCATTTCTCCGTGCTTCGCACTCTCGAAATGCTGCATACATTCGCATTCCGGGCTATCGCCCTACTTGCTCATGTATGTTTGTTCTGCTAATCGCCAGAGCACTTTGCCTGCAAGCAGTCACGTGCCCTGCGATTGCAGAACTATTGCGACAGGTAGTTCCAGGGGGATGTGTAAGCTCCATCCTTACGCACGCTGAAGTGCAGATGGTTGCCGGTGGAACGTCCGGTGGAGCCCACTGCGGCTATCGTCTCTCCTCTGACCACAATATCGTCCTTGGATACATATAATGCCGAGGCATGCATATAGATCGTATACAGTCCACCACCATGGTCGAGCATCACGTAGTTGCCCATGGTGTTGCTGTAAGTAGCTGCCACCACCTGTCCGTCATAGGCCGCATAAATAGCCGTGCCCTTGGGCGCCGCGAAATCCACGCCGTTGTGGAACTGTTCGATTCCCAGTGTCGGATGGATACGGTTGCCGTAATCATCCGAGATCCGGGTATAGGTTGCCAGCGGGAACTTAAAGGTACCGCCATCGTAAGTCAGCACAGTACCACTGGCCTCCAGGATCTTTTTTTTCTCTGCGGCAATGGCAGCCTCCAGGGCTGCAATCTCCGCATCCTGATCCGCAATGGACTGCTTGTATTCCTTGATGGCCTGTTCCTTGTTGGTAATATCGGATTCGTAAGCGGTGATATCCCGGTTCTTCTGGTCGATCAGAGCCTCCATATTGGTCTGCTCCTGTTCCACGCCGGCCTTGGCCTCATCCAGAATGGCTTTCTCCGCTTCCAGTTCCTCTTTGCAGAGTTCAATATATTTGCGGTTCTCCATGAAGTCTTTCCATTGCTGTCTGTCATAAGCCATGATCAGATCCATGAAATCCGCACGGTTCAGGAAATCACTGAAGCTTTCTGCTTTCAACATCATATCGAGGATGTAGGAATCCCCTTTCTCATACATAATTCTTATGCGGCGGATCATGGCATCTTTCTGATTTTCTTCTCTCTCCAGTGCCGCATCCAGTTCCGCCTGGGTCTTTGCAATTTCTTCTTCTTTTGCTGTGATCTTATTTTTCAGATCCGCAATATTCTGTTCGATCTGGCTCAGATTCTGATCCAGCTGGGCTACATAATTTTTCAGATTGGTCTTCTGTGTCTCCAGGTCTTTCTTGATCTGCTCCAAATTGCTCAGATTGCTTTTCATCTGTTCACGTTCTTTTTCCGCCTGTTTGATCTGATCCTGTTTGTCCCGGATACTGTCAGAGGTAATGGATGACATATTGGTCGCATTTACCCGCAATCCCTGCATGCCGAAGGAAACCGTCAGGATCAGGCACAGTGCCAGGCACAGGAAGCCTTTTTTCTTTTTATTCAATTTGATTTAGTCTCCATTCTTAAAATGTCATGATGCAGTGCAGAGCCACACTCCGCACACATCATGACAAATAGGATCCGGGTTATCTGCTGGAATTGTATTTACACGTGCAGATGCTTTCTTACAGTAGCGATACTTCCCAGGAAACCGATACCCACACCGACACCCAGAGATACCGGGATCAGGAAATGGAATATCTCGTCCACAGACAGGAAATTCAGGAAGCCGCTGAGTACCATAAAACGGTTGATCACATAGTTCAACGCATAATTGTAAAGGGAATAGATCAGTCCCAGCGGTACTGCCGCACCGATCAGACCGATCAGCATACCTTCCAGCACAAAGGGCGCACGCACGAAAAAGTCGGTAGCGCCGATATATTTCATAATATTGATCTCCGCAGAACGGACAGAAATACCGATAGCTACGGTATTGCTGATCAGGAAGATGCTGACCGCCAGCAGGATCACGATGATTCCCATGGACACGTAGGCGATCAGAAGGTTCAGACCGCTCAGTGTGTTGGCTGTCATTTCGGAATAGTTGACCTTGCGCACCTCCGGAATGGACTGCAGCCAGGTCACCAGTGCATCCTGCATGGAGACATCACTCAGGAAAATCTCATAAGTATCCTCTCCTGCCAGTGGATTCTCGGGGAATCCTTCTGCATAATCCTCACCGAAATAATCCGGTCCGAAGGTTGCCCATGCATCATCTGCAGACTGGAACTGTACCTCGGATACCTCTGCACGCTTGGCAATCTCCTGTCCGATCTCTTCCAGGCGCTGTTCGGACGGGATCTGTCCGTCTACATGACTCTCACAGTTATCCATATCACTGTGGAAAAATACCGTAACAGATACACCTTCTTCTGCAGTCTTCAGGATATTCTGAAAGTTGGCCACGATGCAATAGAACAGTCCAAACAGAAACAGACATGCGGATATCGTGGCAATGGATGCCAGAGAATACCATTTATTCCGGAAAATATTGGCAAATCCCTGCTTGATCGTATAAAAAAGTGTACTAATCTTCATCGATATACCCACCCTTCTCTTCGTCACTGATGATCACACCTTTTTTCATGGTGATCACTCGTTTCTGCATGGCATTGACGATTTCGCGGTTATGGGTGACCACGACTACCGTGGTGCCGCTCTCATTGATCTCCTCCAGCAATTTCATGATCTCCCAGGAATTATTGGGATCCAGATTACCGGTGGGCTCATCTGCCAGCAGTACGGAAGGATTGTTCACCAGCGCTCTGGCCAGTGCAACACGCTGCTGCTCACCGCCGGAGAGCTGTTTGGTCTTGGCCTTATATTTGCCTGCCAGTCCCACAGTTGCCAGAATCGCAGGAACATTTCTGCGGATCTCACTGACGGGAGTCTCTACGATACGCTGTGCGAATGCTACATTTTCATAGACATTGCGGTCATTCAGCAGTCGGAAATCCTGGAATACGACACCCAAGTTACGACGAAAACGGGGGATCTGCCTGTGCTTTAATTTCGCCAGATCATTTCCCATAACATAAACACTGCCGCTGGTCGCTGTAAGCTCCCGCAGCAGTAATTTGATCAACGTGGATTTACCGGATCCGCTGTCACCTACAATAAATACAAATTCCCCTCTTCCGATGCTTAACGACACACCATTCAGTGCCGGAGAACCTGAGGAATAAGACTTGCTGACGTTGTCCAGGAAAATGATTCCGTTTTCCTCAATGATCCGCTCTCTTTTCAGCCTTTGTGTTTCTTTTCTTGTCATTTTATGATCATGCCTTTCTATTGCCCGTAAGATCCCACCCTGCGGACAGTTGCTGCCTTTGTGCTACCATATTGATCCCTATTCAGAGCCTCATTCGCAAAATCGCATCTACGATGCTCTTCTAAACAACAAGTTAACTTGTTGTTTGCTCATTTGAGGCTTTCTCGCCAAAGAAATCAATACTCATAAGTTTCCATATACTTCATGTATTTTACGACCATCAGTGCGATCTTGAAGGTGATGGCATCTTCAAATACCCGCAGATCCAGCCCTGTACTCTTCTGTAACTTATCCAGACGATATACCAACGTATTTCTGTGAATAAACAGCTGTCTGGAGGTCTCTGACACATTCAGGCTGTTCTCGAAGAACTTGTAAATGGTCGTCAGAGTCTCCTCATCAAAATCATCCGGGCTCTTGCCTCCGAAGATCTCACGGATAAACATTTTGCACAGAGGAATGGGCAGCTGATAGATCAGACGGCCGATTCCCAGTTCACTGTATGCGATAATATCTCTCTCGTCAAAGAAGATCTTGCCTACATCCAGAGCCATCTTTGCTTCCTTGTAGGAACGGCTGACTTCTTTGATCTCATGTACAATGGTACCGTATGCAATACGGATCTCACGGATACCTTCCTTCAGGAGAGCCGCTTCCAGTGCTCTTGCCGATTTTTCAATTTCTTTGCCGGTATCGGTCTCTGCGAATTCCTTCACCACGATCACGTTGCTCTCGTCTACCGCTGTGATGAAATCCTTGCTGTTGCTGCCAAAATGAGTTCTGGCCAGTTCCAGGACATTATTATCCTTGCCTCCCGCAGATTCCACGATCATGACCACTCTGGGCACGTCTGTCTGAATATGCAGCTTCTTGGAACGGCTGTAAATATCCACCAGCAGCAGATTATCCAGCAGCAGATTCTTGATGAAATTGTCCTTATCAAATCTCTCCTTATAGGCCACCAGCAGATTCTGGATCTGAAACGCAACCATTTTGCCGATCATATAGACATCCTCACCGGTACCTCCGGCTACGAGAATATACTCCAACTGCTGCTCATCATAGATCTTGAAATACTGATATCCCTGGATCTCCTGGGAGTCCGCCGGTGATGCCGCGAATTCCACCGCGGGCTTGGAACAGTTGCCCATATCCATGGTGGCTGCTACTTCCTTGCCATCCACATCCATGACACACAATTCCACTCTGGCGATTCCTTTCAATCCTTCAATGGTGTTCTGTAAAATCTGATTTGATATCATCTTCTGCTCCTTCAGTCCCCAAACATACTTCTCTTTTGCTATAACCCCGAAAAATAATATGAGAGTCCATATCATATATAAATTTACAGAAAAACTGGTAAAAATGCAATAGTTTTTTATGCATTTTTTAGTAAAAATGCCTTTTTCTTTTAAATAGGCGCAAAAAAAGAATTCGGAAAACTAATATTCCGAACTCTTTTTGTCTTAGCGTTTATTATGTATTATTTCTGCGCTAAATCCGCAGATCGATATTCGCACCAAGTTCCGGTGTTACGCTACGTTCCATAGCAGCGGAATCAATCATCTGGACGATTCCCTGTCCCAGTGCTTCGTTCGTATCCATCGCCTTGCTCAGCACAGCTGTTCCGATTTTCGTCTGCAGATTATTTGAAGCCATTGACATTGATAATCCTGCGATATCCATGATAACACCTCCTGTATCTGTTCATATCTCTCAGATTATGTTCTTACTATAGCACACTTTTTTTGTTTTTTCCACACTATCCACGCACCCTGCGAATATTTTTCTCCGTGATCTGGATCTTGCCTTCTTTTAACAGATGTCCTACCGCGCGCTTGAACTCGTTCTTGCTCATGCCGGTCTCATGGGCAATGACCTCCGGCGCCGCCTTATCATTAAACGGCAGAGAACCTTCATAGCTGTCCAGCAGTCTCTCGATCTTCTCCGCATCCTTCTGAATCTGCAGATAGGCTTTTTCCCGGACACTCAGTGTCAGCTTACCGTCTTCCAACACTTTTACCACTCTGGCAGTGACCTGATCGCCAATCCTGAGCTCGGTATCTCCGAACAGTTCTTTTTTCGGGATCAGTCCGGAAAAGCAGTTATCCACTGCCACAAACGCACCGAAATTCTTGCTGATCTCATAGATCCGGCCGGTTACCTTATCGTCTTTTTTGTACGGGCTGTCCGTGCGCAGATGTTCATAGACATTCATGGTCGCACACAGTCTGCCGCTCTTGTCGATATAGAGGGCTGCCAGCACCTGTTCTCCGGTCTTTACCTTGCGGGTCTGCTGCTTAAAGGGCAGGAGCAGATCCTTCTCCAGTCCCCAGTCCAGGAAAGCACCTACTTTCCCTACCTGTACTACAGTGAGCAGAGCCACCTGTCCCATACACAGCTTCGGGGTTCTCGTCGTAGAGATCAGACGGTCACTGGAATCCCGGTACAGGAATACTTCCAGTTCATCTCCGACCTTTGCTCCTTCCGGCACCTGCTTCGCCGGCAGCAGCACTTTGTCCTCCGGTGCTTCCTTCGTTGCCAGATACACTCCGAATTCTACTTTTTTCACTATTACCAGCGTCTGTTTTTCGCCTAATCTCAATTCCACGTTCTCTCCTGTTCTGACAGCATAGGATTACTGTCCCTGAAATTCCACTGATACATAAGGTTTCCCGGCTTCGTCCTGCAGGCAGATGACGTAGTCATTCTCTGTAGACACTACATACGGATGCAATACATCATCCAGGAATGCCTGTTTCTTGTATTCCGCCCGCATCTGACGGATCACAAAATCATCCGGCAGATACTCCATGGCAATATTTACATACTGCCCATTGTTTACATGATGGTTGGTGTCCAGGTGATGTTTTTTCACCACGATGGGTTCCAACAGTTCTCCACCTTCCGGCACGGCAATTTTGCGGGGGGCATACTCCATGTCCAGCTTTTCGTCTATTTCGTAGCCCTTATGCATGGCTTCGTTCACCATTACCGGTTTGCCGGTGCCGACATCCAGCAGACTCCATAAGGAGTTGGCTTTCGCCAGATATTCTCCCTGTTCATCCAGCATGGCAAAATTACGGTATCCCAAAAATACTTTTAGCTCATAGGGCAGCGTCACGATCTTTACTTTTTCCCCTAATTTCGGATAACGGTTCACCACGATCTGCCAGGAGGAAAGGACCCAGACCTGACCAATCTCCTTCATATAACCGATTCCCAGCCCCACATCCTCCGAATGGAAGGTGGAACAATCCTGAAAATAATTCAGTAATGCGTCCAGCGTAAGATCCCCTTCACTGTCTGTCTCGCTGTAACGTATCCTACTGTCAAATGCGTACATAACTTCCGATCTCCTTTGCGGCGATGTTCTGCCACAGCCGTTCTTTTTACAGATTTCCCGTAATTGCTGTAACAATCTCCGGGAACATCTGGATAATGATCATGGCGATCCAGAAAACACAGTAGCATATCATTCCCGGATTGCCGATCACGGTCTTGAATCTCCGTCCCTTTGCAATCTGTCCCGCCTCTAATTTCAGCTTCTTACGATATACAATGAACAATACGATTCCCGTAACCAATACTGCCAGAATAAACAATACATAGATCATATAGCCGATCCAGCCCGGCAGGTACTTCATCATGTAGTCCATGACAGCCTGTGAATCTGCCCCGTTCATAATGACTTCCTGGTATTCCTCCAGATGGATTGCTTTCAATAACAGTACACTGACTACGGCACCCATAAAATTAATGCACATGTGCAGGCCGATGGTCACTTTCAGTTCTCCGGTCTTCACATACAGAAATGCCAGAAACATTCCCAGTAAAAATGCGTAGGCAAACTGATTCAGGTTGCCATGGAACAATCCGAACATCAGACCGGACAGAACAACAGCTACTCCCTGTCCGTATTTTACGGTACGATCCACGATCAGTTTCCGGAAAATATATTCCTCAAGAATTGGCGCGCAGATCACCATATAGAGAAATGTCACGATCATATTGGATCCGGTGGCATAGGTCATCAGTGCATTGTCCACTGCGGAGCCTTTTAATACCCCTACGACAGTGGTGATCAGCGTTCCCACCAGATTACCACAATACATCAGTGCAAAACACATGATCAACGCCAGAACAAACTGTCCCGGTGTAATGCTTTTCTTCGCGGGTGCTTCCCCGGGCATCCGCTTTACCACAGCGATCAGAACCGGCATACCCACAAGATACAGTGGTAATACTGCCAGGATCAGGCTTATGGTGGTGTCCTGCAGCCATTCCGGCTTCACCGCACCTACGATGGTCATTACTCCCATCTGCACTGCGTAGATGACCAGTGTTCCGATCAGGAATCGGAAACCTAAGCTGGAAAAACTTTTCTTCATGCTTTTTTCTTCCATTTAATTTTCTCTCCCTCATGTACTATAAACTATTCAGAATCACATTTTCTAAATCCGCTCTGAATAGTTACAGCATAGCATAAATCCTTTGAGTATGAAACTATTTTTTCCATGGCTTAAGACAGTTCCATAGGAAAAGGCTGCGCATCTTCAATATGCACAGCCTCTGTAATGTTCCTCTATGACGATCCTGTTATTCTCCCAGACCGTTCTCTACGGCTTCTACCAGGGTCTTCAGGGCTTCTGCCTCATCCTCACCCTCACATACGAATTCGATCTCATCCCCACATTTTACGCAAGCACCCAATACACTGAGTACGCTCTTGGCATTTGCAGTATTTTCACGAAATTTGAAGGTGATCAATGACTTGAACTGCATTGCCTCCTTGCACAGAATTCCGGCGGGACGCAGATGCAGACCCGTGGGATTCTTGATTACGACTTTCTGACTTACCATATAATAAACCCTCCAATATCTATATTATTCTGCATTATTTTCTCTAGTGTTTATGATTTTACTTTTCATTTACATTTCTATCATAGCATGAATGAAAAGCATTCACAAGGGCTTTTACCAGACAACTTTCGGAATCTGTCTGCTAGAACATGATATCCTGTATCAGGTTGGCAAGCTTCCGTGCTTCTTCTTGGATCACCTGCTGATCCTTTCCTTCGATCATGACTCTTACCAGCGGTTCGGTTCCGGAAGGACGGATCAGGACACGGCCCTCTCCGGCGAATTTTTCTTCCAGTTTCCCAATGGCTGCTGCGATCTCCGGATATTCCATATATTTCTCTTTTTTGTGATTGGCCACTTTGGCATTTACCAGTGCCTGGGGCAGTACTTCCATCACCTTAGCCAGTTCTGACAGAGGCTTTCCGGTATCCACCATGACCTGCAGCAGATGCAGTGCACTGAGCAGTCCGTCTCCGGTGGTATTCTCATCCAGGAAAATAATGTGACCGGACTGTTCGCCGCCGAGGCTGGCGCCGATCTCCTTCATGCGCTCCAGTACATAGCGGTCACCTACCTTGGTCTTCTCCATATGGATGGCATTCTTCTCTGCCATCAGGAAGAATCCCAGATTACTCATAACGGTTGCCACGATGGTATCCTTCTTCAGAGTACCCTTGCTCTTCATGTAGTTACCTACGATTGCCATGATCTGGTCACCATCGACGATATTACCGTTCTCATCCACAGCCAGCAGTCTGTCTGCGTCTCCATCGAAGGCCAGACCGACATTGGCCTTTTCATAGACCACTCTGGCCTGCAGTTCTTCCATATGGGTGGAACCACAGTTGGCATTGATATTGGTACCGTCCGGATTGTTGTGAATGGCCACCACGCTGCCGCCCAGTTCTTTCAGGCATTCTACGGATGTATAGAAAGAGGCACCCTCTGCACAATCCACCACGATCTTCAGTCCGGTCAGATCCACATTGACCGCTCTCATGGCATGATTGATGTACTCTTCTCTGGCATCGGTACGGTACTTGATCTTGCCGACTCCGGGACCGATGGGAAATTTGATACCGGGCATATTGTTACGGATCAATGCCTCGATCTCATCTTCCATGGCATCGGGAAGCTTATAGCCGTTACCGTCAAAGAATTTAATACCATTGAACTCTACCGGATTGTGGGATGCGGAGATCACAACGCCGGCATCTACTTTGTATTTCTTGGTCAGATAAGCAACCGCAGGAGTGGGAATCACACCTACGTAGACACAGTTGGCTCCTACGGAACAGGCTCCTGCCATCAACGCATTCGCCAGCATATCTCCGGAAATTCTGGTATCACAACCCACCATGATCGTGGGTTTGTGCTCATTTTCCTTCGTAAGTACATAGGCTCCTGCCTGCCCCAGTTGCATGGCAAGCAACGGAGTCAGTTCCTCGTTGGCAATTCCTCGTACACCATCTGTTCCAAACATTCTAGCCATGATAAAAAACCTCTCATTCTATCTTTTAATTATTTGTATCCTGATTCTTCAGTCGGATGTGGATATTGACATCATTTTCTACCATGATATCCTCCGACAGGTTAAACGTCACAGGGATCGTGTAATTTCCCGGTGTCAGTTCTTCTACATTGTTGTCATCCATCCATTTCTCCAGATCCAGTACTCCCGTCACCGTATCATCCCGCAGAATACTGATATCTCTGTCCAGGCCGGATACCGTGATATCATAAGTCTCCGCCTCTGTAGTGATCTCTGCCTCCATTCCCTCCGGCACACCGCTGATCGTAATGTTCTCTGCCGGTACGGACAGGTCCTTGGTCGCGATCGGTTCAATGTATACCGTTGCAGTGATCTTGCCGTCAAAGCTCTTATCCGCCAGTCTGACGTTAGCGGGCAGGTACTCCTTCAGATTAATGATATCCACCAGATCGCTGGACTGTCCGGTAATATTCATACGATCCTCCGGTACGGTAATGGCAGATACTCCCAACAGTGCTGATGCCGTTCCGGCGATCTTCACTGTAGACCTGCTACTCTCTACTTCACCGGTAGCCATATAACCGTCCTCAGGTACACCCATATATTCAATCTCTACCGGTACTTCCTTCGTTGCCAGCACTTCTACTGTCATATGCGCAGAATCCACGTTTTTCTTGACAGTTTCCAGAGATAGTTCATTGTCGTCCGCATCATACAGCTTAATGTCCACATTAGCCGACAGACTGCTGGTGGAATCTGCTACATTGATGTCCACTCCGGCATGATCGATCTGTGAGATCGCTGATTTAGGTCCGGTTACTTCGATGTTGGTCTGATCCAACGTTACATTGCCGATCATATAACCGGATGCCACCTCTCCCAGCGTGGTGCTCTCCAGTTTGATCCATTTGCTGGTCTTGTCTTCCACATTCAGGCGCACGGAATCGTGATTACCCCTGATCTCCACGGAATCGTTGCTGATATTCTCACAATAATAAGTGATGGCGATCGTATTGATATCTGTCAGTTTGCTCATATCCGCTTCCGCTACAATATCGTTTCTGCGCAATTCGGATTTTACAATACTCTGGGGGCCTGTTACCGTTACTCTTACCAAATTACTGTTGTCCAGCACCTCATATACTTTTCCTTCTTGCTCCAGCAGATCTGTGTTAATCAGTCTGACCTGGATATTATTGAAGGTTACCGTGTCCTTCGGATCATAGATCTGTGCCACCAGAAACCACAATACAAAGGCCAGCACCAGAGAAGCAAGCTTCAGTCCAAGATTACGTGTCAGTAATTTTTTCATTTCTTCTCACGGCTCCTTCCCTTCCAGATTCGCAGATTTTTGTGTTCCTCTCCGGTATTGTTCAGGATCTTATGCATTCTGTCGCGAAGAGTCTCCGCATCCAGATTCCGCTCCAGCTTTCCTTCGTATGCAACGCTGATCTTACCCGTCTCTTCGGATACGATCACCGTCAGGGAATCTGTCACCTCCGAGATACCCACACCGGCACGATGTCTGGTACCCAGTTCCTTGCTCAGTCCCAGGTTATCCGACAGCGGCAGATAACAGGTGGCAGAGGCTACCCGGTTCCCCCGTACGATCACAGCACCGTCATGCAGCGGGGTGTTGTGCTCGAAAATATTGATCAGCAGCTGGCTGGTCACGATACCATCCACATCGATTCCCGTTCTCTCATAATCCCGCAGGGAAACCTTCTGTTCGATAACGATCAGGGCACCGGTCTTGACCTTGCCCATCTCCACACAGGCTTTGGTGATCTCATTAATGGTCTTCTCGGAAAATCCCTCGTCCACACGATGATTGTTGTCAAAAGGTAATACAGAACTGATAATATTCTTCTTGCCCAGTTCCTCCAATGCCTTTCTCAATTCCGGCTGTAGCACCACTATGAGGGCTGTCACCGCAAATCCCAGGACATTCTGGGCCATCCACAGGATGGTAGTCATACGGAAAAAATAAGCCAACAGCAAAAAAATGAGGATGACAACCAGACCCTTGAGCAATACCCATGCCCGGGTCGTCTTCATCCACACTAACGCATAATACAGTAGTACCGCAATGATCAGGATCTCGGCCACATCGCCGAAATCCATGGTTGTGCGGTAACTGCTGAAATTTTTAATATATTCTGCCAGCTTATCCCCTAATTGCATTTTCCATTAATCCCTTCAGAACAATTCTTCATAATCATCGGAGTCCTCCTGAGGATTCGTGTGATTGCCGCCTATGGTGACACTTCTGCCACCGGACATCTCGTGTCCGCGGTAACCGCCCTGCTGTCCGTAAGGAACTCCGTTTCTGGCGGGGGTACGTTCTGTCACAACACTTCGGCCTGTTCCTTCTGAGGGCCTGCCGGTATGTGCCGTACTTCTGTAGGTCTGGCCTGCAGATCTCGTACCCTGTCCGGAGGTTCTGGTCTGCTGACCTGCCGGACGTCGCTGTGTATTGATTTTCTTCACTGTATTGGTGGGCGCCGCAACTGTCATTTTGGGCACTGCCTTTACATAGTAATAATACTCGTCATCTTCAAACTGTACTTTCTCCGTTCTGCTATAGTCCAGACAGAATCGGAAAAATTCTATGATCTTGCAGGCGATCAGCGTAACAACGGCGCCTAACAGTGCGCTGACGATGGAGAGATTGGTATCGTACATCAGATCTCCCACCAGCAGGATCATCACTTCGATCATAACGCCGGCAACCATGGCAATGGTCCAGGAGTGATCCACACTCATTCTCCGGATCAGATACACCACGATCACGGTAATGGCAAATGCTGCGATCATCACCAGCATTGCCTTGTTCCCCAGCATTCCGTCAATCAGCAGGCGCAGTTTGGCAGTGGCTTCCTCTGCTCCCATGGAGTTGATGGTCGGAGCATTGGTGATCACCGTCTGGAGCAGATAATACACCACAACACCGCAGCCTACAGATACGCAGGACGCCGGGGTTCCGATCAGTCCCATTGCCACAGGCATCACATAGGGCAGCTTCAGCATACAAAGCACCGGGGTCAGTACCACTACCAGTGCTTCCTTCGCGGTAAATCTGAGAAACAGCAGATACAGCAACAGGAAAACAACCAGCCCAACCGCCGCGGTTTCAATAGAGAGTGCATACATATGAAGCACTGCAAACATCATTGCAAAAAAAGCCATAAATCCGGTGGGCAGGAAAGAACACAGCAGCGATACGATCAGCACGATGGCCATGTTATCCAGCTTTGTCATATATCCCATTTTGCCGTTTATGATGCTCAGCACGATAAAGCTGAGTAAAAACTTGATCACCGGCAGAATAAAAGCTTCATTTCTGCTGTAGATCTTCTTGAGATTCTCTCTTAATTCCAGTAAAGCAGTCATATTTCCTCCAGGTCAATCTGTGTAGGCCGTTTACTCATTGTAAATGGAATTCAACTTCTTCAGATTGTTATAATAGCATTTCAGGCTCTTTTTCGCCCGTGCATAGCGCAGAGAGCAGATCAGATAAGATGCCACTCCATACACTACAACCGTTATTCCATAGTACAGCAGAACATTTTTTCCAAAACCGATCAGGTCCATCTTGTAAATATCCTGCATGAAATTCTCAAAATCATAGAACACAAACAACGCAAAGCAGACTCCATACGCGATCGTCGCACACAGAATGGACTTCAACACCTGTATGGCGATGTAGTCACTGCGGAAATAACGGCCGATGGCCATATTCTTTTTGCCTTCATTCTCTTCATAAGATGCCATTTGCGTCATCAGTATGACTTTTTCTTCGTTCAGCATAATTCCTCCGCTTACAAATGCTTACAGAAAACGCATTCTTTCTCCGTCTCTGGATGTTCTGGGGCTCTGCTGGGGCGCAGTCGGCTTCTTCGGCAGTACACTCTGCAGATCCATGGCCATATTATATTTGCACTTTTCGCAAAATCTTCCGCTGCGGATCGGTGCTCCGCATTTCTCACAGTTCAGCAGAATACTGGATCCTTCTGTCAGTTCCAGTCTCTCTTCTCTCAGCCACTGCTGGATCTGGGACGGCTCCACGTCACAGTTCTCCGATACATCCTGAATACTTACACCGGGGTTATTACGGATGTATTCCTTTACCTCCTGGAACTTGGCTTCCATCTTCTCACGGCAATGCGGGCACAGAAACGGTCCTGCCACATAGTTAAAAATATGTCCGCACATTCTGCAATTTCTTATATTCATAGTATCTCACACCTTCCTGATCATACACCAGACCCACAGGCCAATGTCACGCAATACACTTTTGACACTCCGTGCTCTTTTAACAGTGCTGCGATCTCATCCAGGGTCGTACCTGTTGTATAAATATCATCCACCAGAATAATCCGGTCATATAATTTTACATCATTTCTGCCTATAATAAAAGCCTTTTTCAAATTATTTTGCCGTTCTGTGGGATTTAAATGCTTCATCGGTGCTGTATTTCTCACCCGTTTTACCAGTTTCTCATCTACCGGCAGTTCCAGGCTTCTGCCCAAAGCCCTTGCCAGACATGCTGCCTGGTTATATCCTCTTTTCCGCAGTTTCCCACGGTACAGCGGCACCGGAACTATAACGTCCGGACGCACCCGGCCGATAAAATCTCCCAACAGACGCGCCATTTCTTCTCCGAAAAAATCGCCGTATTCCTGCCGTCCACTATACTTAAAACGATAGATTGACGGAGCCACATCCCTGTATTCGTATAAAGTTCTGGCTCTGTCGTATTTATGTTCCCGGTGCATACAATCACCGCAATACTCCCGTTCCTCCGCCAGTTTCTTTCCGCAACGCATACACCACGGAGCCGTCACCGGCTTTAATTTAGGCATACATTCCGGGCAGATTTTCCTGCCAAAAGGACGGACGATCCCGTCACAGACCGGGCATCTTCCGGGAAACAGCAGCTGTAATCCCGTTTCCTTTATTTTGCTTATGGTTTTTCTGATCTCTTTCTGCAATCTCAGGCTCCCGTTTTGTTTTCCGTCTACGGTGTATCATTTTCCGGCAGACAGCAGATCTCCCGGATCCGCTGCTCCAATCCCGTATATCTGCGATTCTCGCTGACATTCTCGATCATGTTCCGCACGGTCTCACTGCTTCCCAGAATGGTGACACAGTTCCTGGCACGGGTAATTCCGGTGTACAGAAGGTTGCGGTTGAACAGCATTCTGGGGCCGCCCAACAGTGGCAGGATCACCGCAGGATATTCGCTTCCCTGGGACTTATGGATCGTAATGGCATAAGAGAGTTCCAGTTCCTCCAATGCCGAGAAAGGATAGTTGACCCGTCTTCCGTCATCGAATTCCACCAGCAGTGTGGACATGGTATCATTGATTTCCTTAACCCTTCCCATATCTCCGTTGAATACACCCATTCCCTTGTCGATGGGAATATTGTATCTCCCGACGATCTCCCATTCGATCTGGTAATTGTTTTTGATCTGCATGACCTTATCACCTTCCCGGAAAACGGTATTGCCATAGGCATGCTCCTTTTTATGAGGATCCGCTGGATTCAGATAACGCTGTAAGATCTCATTCAACGTCTCACAGCCCAGGCTTCCCTTCCTCATAGGGGTCAGTACCTGAATATCAAAGGAGGTGGCTCCCACATATCTGGGCAGCATATCCTGAATCAGCTGGATCATGTGCTTATATATGACATTTACGTCATTTCTTTCCAGTAAAAAGAAATCCTTTGACTTATTGTCCAGAGTGATCTGCTCTCCTCTGTTAATCCGATGGGCATTGACGACAATGTCACTTTGTCCGGCCTGCCGGAAGATCTTCTCCAGAGTTACCATGGGGAACGCCCGACTGTTCATGAGGTCCCGCAATACCTGTCCGGGTCCCACACTTGGCAGCTGATCCACATCTCCCACCAGGATCAGTCGTGTTCCCGGAAGAATTGCTTTCAGAAGCGCCTGAAACAGTTGAATATCCACCATGGACATTTCATCAATGATCACCACATCCGCCTCTAAGGGGTTCTCCTGGTTCCGCTCGAAATTTGCCTTTCTGGTGTCGTCTTCCGACAGGGCACTGTTCAGTTCCAACAGACGATGAATGGTCTTCGCCTCAAATCCGGTGGCTTCCGTCATTCTCTTGGCTGCTCTGCCCGTAGGTGCTGCCAGAAAAATGTCCATGCCTTCCGATTCAAAGAATCGGATGATCATATTAATGGTGGTGGTTTTTCCGGTGCCGGGACCTCCGGACAGGATAAACAGGCCATTTTTGATACTTTCCTCCACCGCTTTCAGCTGCAGTTCATCCAGTTCCATGGACAGATTTCCCGCCATGCGTTCCAGACGTTTGCGGATCGCTGCATCCTGGGAGGGAAGATTTTCTGCCTCCACCATAGGGATATTCAGATTCCTGAGCATATTGGCACAATTCAACTCCGCATAGTAATAAGAGGAAGCAAATACTGCTTCTCCCTTTGCCACAAGCTTTCGGTCCATGATAAGGTTATCCACCTGAGGACGGATATTTTCCTCTGATACCCCCAATAGTTCGGAAGCTCTGCGCAGCAGAAGATCCAACGGCAGATAACAATGACCTTCTCCCACCGCCTGCAGCAGGGTATACAGAATGCCACTGCGGATGCGGTAATCCGAGTCGGTATGAATGCCGATCTTCCCCGCGATCTCGTCCGCGATACGGAATCCCACACCACTGACATCCTCTGCCAGGCGATAGGGATTCTCCCGCATAACGCTGTACATTTCCATACCATAGGTATTATATATTTTTACGGCAAGAGTATTACTGATTCCGTATTGCTGTAAATAGACCAGTGCTTCCCGGAGATCCTTTTTTTCTTCCATCTGGATAGCGATCTCCTGTGCCTTGCGTTCGCTGATCCCCTTTACCTCAGCCAGACGCTCCGGCTCCTCCTCGATGATGCGGAAAGTATCGTCTCCGAATTTTTTTACGATTCTGGCTGCCAGTGCCTCACCGACTCCCCGGATTGCTCCGGAACCCAGATACCGTTCCATTCCCACACGGTCGGTCGGTGTTACGGTCTCGTAGCTCTGGATCTTGAACTGTCGGCCGTATACGGGATGTTCTATGTATTCTCCCTCTGCGGAAATATTTTCTCCCTGGGTCAGTCCTTTGCACATACCGACACAGGTCATCTCTTCCCCTTCTGTCGACAGGATCATTACCGTATATCCGTTTTCACTGTTTTGAAACACAATATGGTCTACAAAACCTGTAATCGTCTCCATTTTTAGTCCTCATACTATCTGTCTGTTGATTTGTGGGTTTCAAGGCTGTTCTCTCCGAATTGGGAAGAGGTCACCGCGGTGGCGGCGTAAGATAAAAAAGATCAGGGCTGCCGGAAATGGCAGCCCGAAGTCGCTACTCAAGATTGTAATTACGCTTCATCTGCTCATATAGCATCTGTGCCAATCCCAGACTGTTCTGCTCCGTAGAGTCGGATGCGATCTGCTGTACCATCTCATCCTTATAGTAATCCATAAGCTGGGAGTTGGAAGAAGTCTCATCGCTCTCAGGGATGGTCTTCATCATTTCCTTGAACATCTGCTCCAGAAAATAAGCCTCGAACTGCTTGCAGGCATCCATCAGTTCATCGTCTGTTGCTTTGGTGTAATCCGAACCGTTTAGCTGGTTCTGCAATTTGGAAGCCGTCTGGTTCGCCGCATTGGTGTATGCGGTGCTGTCCAGAGCGGAACTGCCGTATATAGAAGAGATATCCATAATTTATCCTTTCTAAATTCCACGGTAATGCGACGGGCATTCGCCCTATCAAACCGCAATCTGACGTTTCCGCCTGCAAGCAGGCGAATCGTCTCTACGGTAATGAGCAATGCATCTCGTAAACGCTTCGCGTTTCCTTCGATGTCGGGCATTCGCCCTATCAAACCGCAATCTGACGTTTCCGCCTGCAAGCAGGCGAA
>ERZ791927.1519-NODE-1519-length-17477-cov-5.996843_pt1 | contig 17477 bp, 14 predicted proteins | sample MGYA00510130_ERZ791927 | MGnify/ENA primary metagenome ERZ791927 (study PRJEB30046, sample SAMN00792055) | human gut metagenome | study: EMG produced TPA metagenomics assembly of the A metagenome-wide association study of gut microbiota in type 2...
TTCTTTTATCAAACTTCCTACACTTGAAAAGTGCGAACATAAAAACAGTTTCATCAATATTCTCCTTTATATATAAATTCCGATTTGCTGCTCTCTATTACTCCCGTGCCAGTTCATATAGGCTGCGGATGGATTCCATGACCGTATGCCACGACAGGTCGGCGGCATAGGAAAACTTCTTCTGATAAGCCCGCCACAGCTTTTCCATGTTTGGGTCGGCCTCAACTTCATCAAAGGCCGCAGGCGCGTCGGCAAGATACTTCTCTGTACCGCGTTTCTTGGCCGTTGCAATGAGCGCCGCACGGAGATCGATGGGGACGATGCTCCGGTCGTGGAGCTGGCTCAGAATGTGCAGATCATAGAAATCTCTCATACGGGTGTTGGCGGTGGCGCGGGACACGACGGTTTCCAACTTCTCGGCCAGAACGGTTTCCAGATTGTATGCCCAAATCTCGATGGAGCGATCCTCCAGCATCAGCTTGAAGCTGTACCGCACTTCGCGGGGCGTAATGGCATCGCCGGTGGAAATGTCGATCTTGAGCGGCGTTATTACACCGTCAAACTCTGTTTCCATGCTGACACGGATGCCCGGATACTCGGCCTCGTCCATGATCTCGGAAATGCGCTTCACCCGGAACTCCACGCCATCGTCCACCGGTACGGAGATGATGGAGGCAATCATGTTCTCCACTTCCTCGATGCCGACCGTCGCACCCTTTACGGTCGCGTCAATGTCCATCGTGGAGCGGGCGTCAAGGCCGACCATTGCAGCCACCAGCATCCCACCTTTGAGGATGAACTTGTCCCGATATTCCGAAAGCGAAATGCGCTCCAGAAAGCGCTCCATCATGTAATTGCGCATCAGGATTTGCGCATCTGCGGATTTGTCCTTGGAGAGATTGCGGATCAGGTCTTTGAGCTGCCGTGCAGTCTTAATCATAAGAGTACCTCCAAATACCGCCGAAGCAGTTTTTCAACGCGGAACATCTGCGCATAGCGCATCAGCTTCCGTAAGTCCTTGTCTTTTCGTTTTGCGTATTGCTTGAGTGCATCCTGAAAGGTCTGCATCTCGATTCCACTGCGGCTGCGGATCAGATCGCAGATGGTACGCTCCATATCATAGACGGGAACCGGGTTGCCAAAGGGCGTGTTCATCGTGACGATCCCCACATCATGCAATTCTTTCTTGATGGTGTAGACCTTGATGCCGTCTGCTTGCAGGCTGGCAGGATTGTAGCCGGTCTTGACCGTGATGGAATACGGATTCGGCTCCCGGTCGGTCAGGTCATGGAAAAACAGCGCGCTCTCATGGGAGAATACAGCCTGCGCACAACGAAGGTGTAGCAGGTACATGGCGTCCGTCCATGCATCTGGCGAAACATAAACGCCATGCGCGGCCTGCTCTACGCCGCGCTGCTTGGCGTAGGCGTAAAACGTGGACTTGGCAATACCGATTTCCAAAACCTGCGCGGTTTTGACGATCCCATTGTTTTGCTGAAAAAGCAGATCAAGCCGGTCGTAGGCGGTCATGTTATCACTTCCTTCTTGCTAATATTATATACGAGATTAGCAAGAAAGTAAACAACGATTTTAGAAAAGCAAGCCGAGGCATCGCCCCGGCTTGCGCTTTAACTATGGATGAAGTTTTTCATGGCAGCGTTCACGTCTTGCAGCTTGCCAAGTCCCTGCACCGCCAGCAGCGGAAGTCCCATCGGGCTGATTAGAAACGCCAGCACAAGGAGGATAATGCCGTTTTTTACAGAGTAGGTAATCATCACGGCGATGGCCAACAGGGAGAGCAGGCCGCTTGCCAGCTTGAACACGAAGCCGGAGCAGGACAGCAGCCCCGCGCACAGCCAGACGAACAGGGACAGGATAAGCGATAGCGGCACAAGGATAATTTTCAGAATAGACATTTGACGGCCTCCTTTTCAAAGACGTTATGCTTTTCTAATATCAGAATACCATGACAGCACGCGCTTTGCAACAATGCGGGGCTTTTGTGCGGACAGGGGCGGCGGAATAACCGCCGCCCCTGCGACTTATTTCAGCGCCGCCAGCGAGGAAACGATTTTCTCTGCCGCCGTCCATATCCGTTCCTGACTTTGCTGAATATCCTCCAGATCGGTTTCGTAGATGCGGCCTGTTTCGTGAGCGCGGCGGGTAAGCTGGTTGAGGTTGTTGCTGGAATACCGAAGCAGGGACACCAGCTCCCGCAGCTCCGGAAGATCGAGCTTTACCACATATCCGTCAATCGCCATTTTGCGGAGATACGCGGCCATGTTGGTGGTGCCGAACTGCGCCATCTTCGTTTCAATCATTTCCCGTTCCTGCGGCGTGACGCGGAATTTGAGCTGAATGTCCCGTTTGCGCTTTGCCATCGCTCAACGCTCCGGGGATTTGGACTTCGCCGAAATTTTCGGCGAAGTTGTTTCAGGCGGCTTTTTCAGCTTATTTCGGACAGAGGTTTTCTGCCGCTCCTGTGCGTAGGCTTTGCGGGTCTGGCTGAGAAACAGATCGACCAGACCGGGATGGCTGTTGACGGCCAGATAGCAGTTGCGGTCAGTACCCCATGCGTCAGGATTGGCGGGGATGGACATGGCGTTGGCCCAAGCCCTGTTGTCGGGAGAATAGCGTCTGTCCCAGTCCGCTTGACAGACGGTGATGGCAAGGACATGAAACGCGCGGTCATAGCCGAACTGCTGCACCACCTGATCGACTGCCGCTGCATCCAGCCGGTTATCCCGGTAGTGGTCACGGATGGCGGTTTCAATCGCTTCCTTGCAGGCCGTGTTCGCCTGATTGGAAGCTCGGTAGGCCGAAAGCTCGTCATGCTCTCTGGCATAGGATGCCGGGTGCTTGTAAACGGGGAGATTTTTCATTATCGTGCCTCCATTTCTTTTTTGTGGGGCTTTTCCGGTGTGCCATGAACGGGCGGCGCTTTCAGCCTGTCCAGAACGGAAGGCCGCGTCGATTTTGCAATCGCCTGCTCAGGCTGCGGCTGTCCCTTGCCGTCCAGATTCAGCTCCATATCCAGCTCAATCAGCCGCGCAGTTTTCGCGGCCAGCTCCTGCTCCTGCGGGAACGGCTTACCGACCTCGGCCTTTGCCGCCGCCTGCTGGTTATAGAGGTTTTCAAGCTGCTCCTGAACGCTGCGCAGACGCTCCAGCATTTTATCCAGCGCGTTCTCGATGCGGACAAGGTTGCCTCTGGCATCCGAACCGAGTTCAACGCGATGGGTCATCTGGCCTTTCAGCGTCAACGTGTACGTTTTCCACATGGAATCAAAAGCAACGGACATGGTAAAGCCGCGATAGCTGCCGATCTGTACTGGGTCTTTGCCCTTGACCTCCTTGCAGGTGTCCAGCAGCGCGGCACCGGCATTTTCCTTATCGGTGAGCCGGTCGCCGCGAATCTCCATGCCGACAAAGCCCTCTGCCGGGAGCGGATGCGCCGCGAGGGTCTGCATATCCGCCTCCAGCCCACGAACAAAGCCCTTGTGTTCCTCTATCTTTTCCGGGAAGTATTTCAGCAGACTGTCCTCCAAGCGGAATTGCTTGCTGTTGTGGTCTGCTTTCATAATTTTGAGCTTGGACACCTCGATGTCCAAATCCATGCGCTCTTTGATGCGGGGATCACCGGCACACAGCGCCTTGATCTCCGCAAAGGACAGCGCCGTAGCGTCCACGTCCTCACAGGAGCGAACCGGGGATTTTGAGGTCATGATCTGAGAGATGAATTTCTGCTTGTTCTCAACGGTCTGCCAGAGGTAGGCGTCAAACGTCCCTTCGGTCACATAGCGGCAGACATGAACGAGCTTGTTCTGATTGCCCTGACGCTCAATGCGGCCTTTTCGCTGTGTGAGATCACGGGGACGCCACGGGCAATCCAAATCGTGAAGTGCGACCAAACGATCCTGCACGTTGGTTCCCGCACCCATCTTGGCCGTGCTGCCCATCAGGACGCGCACTTGACCGCTGCGTACCTTTGCGAACAGTTCCCGCTGTTTGACCTCCGTATTGGCATCGTGGATGAACGCGATCTGTTCCGGGGGCATACCGGCGTCAATGAGTTTTTGACGCACATCCTCATAGACCGTAAACGGCGTGTCAGAGCTTCCTTCCAACGGAATTGCACTCTCCAGCGCATGGATTTCCGGGCTGTCCAGCGTACCGGGGGAAGCCTTTGCCGCCCGCTGCGAGGGCGTGGTCTTTGGCGTAGAAATGTCGCAAAACACAAGCTGTGTCAGTTTTTCCTCCTCGCCGTCGCGCCAGTATTGGAGAATGTTCGCCACGCACTGATTGACCTTGGTGGTTTCCTCGTCGGGGAGCATGGGATTGATGATACGCTGGTCAAGCCCCAGCTTGCGTCCGTCCGAGGTGATTTTGAGCATATTGTCCACATCCGGGCTGACCGCACCGCTGTGTACCTTAGACGCTCGTTCCGAGAGGGCTTTCACCATGTCCTGCTGGATCTGTGTGGGTTTGGTGGCGATGGTGTGATACGCAACCTCCGGCGTGGGCAAGTGGAGCTGATCCGCCGTTTTGATGTCGGCGACCTCTTTGAACAGATTCACCAATTCGGGCAAGTTGAAAAACTTTGCAAAGCGCGTTCTTGCCCGGTAGCCGGTTCCCTCCGGGGCAAGCTCCAGCGCGGTGGTGGTTTCACCAAAGCGGCTTGCCCAGCAATCGAAGTGGCCCATACCCATCTCTTGCAGCCGGTCATGCTGCAAATAGCGCTGAATAGTATATAGCTCCGTCATGGAGTTGGAAACCGGGGTGCCGGTGGCAAACACCACGCCGCGCCCACCGGTCAGCTCATCCATGTAGCGGCACTTTGAGAACATATCCGAGGATTTCTGCGCATCGGTGGTGGAAAGCCCTGCCACGTTGCGCATCTTCGTATAGAGGAAAAGATTTTTATAATTGTCCGACTCGTCCACGAACATCCTGTCTACGCCGAGCTGTTCAAAGTAAATCACATCATCCTTGCGGTCGCTGGCTTGCAGCTTTTTCAGCCGCGCCTCCAGCCCCTTTTTCGTGCGCTCCAAGCTCTTGATGGTAAAGCTGTTGCCGCCTGCGAGCTTGGTATCCTGAATGCCATCGGTGATTTCCTCAATCTGTTGGTGAAGGAGCCGTTCCTGCCGCTCCGGGCTGATGGGAATACGCTCAAACTGACTGTGGCCGATGATAACGGCGTCATAGTCGCCGGTGGCGATACGGGCGCAGAATTTCTTGCGGTTGTGGGTTTCAAAGTCCTTCTTGGTAGTGACAAGGATGTTTGCCGAAGGGTAGAGCCGTAGAAATTCAGACGCCCACTGTTCCGTCAGATGGTTCGGCACGACAAAAATGGACTTCTGGCACAGTCCCAATCTTTTAGATTCCATCGCAGAGGCTACCATTTCAAAGGTTTTTCCCGCGCCGACCTCGTGTGCCAGCAGCGTATTCCCGCCGTACAGCACATGGGCGATGGCGTTTTTCTGATGCTCTCGGAGGGTGATTTCCGGGTTCATACCGGAGAAAACGATGTGGCTGCCGTCATACTCGCGGGGACGGGTACTGTTCATTTCCTCGTTGTATTGCCGTACCAGCGTTTCGCGCCGCTCCGGGTCTTTCCAAATCCAGTCCTTGAACGCATCCCGGATAAGCTGCTGCTTCTGCGCGGCAAGGGTGGTTTCCTTGGCGTTGAGGACACGGCGCTCCCGCCCGTCTGCGTCCTCAATGGTATCGTAGATGCGAATGTCGCGGAGGTTCAGTGCATCCTCCAGCAGCCGGTAGGCGCTGGCACGGTCTGTGCCGTAGGTGGTGAATGCCGCCACGTCGTTGTAGCGCACCATGCTCTTGCGGGAAACCTGCCATTCTGCGGTGTACGGGACATAGCTGATCTCGATCTGCCCACGCAGATAGCGGGGCGTTTCAAAGGTTTCGTACATGAATTGCTCGATGTATTTCTTATCAAGCCATGTCGCACCCAGCCGCACCTCAATCTCACTGGCTTCAAGGTCTTTCGGCTGGGCAGCAATCAGGGCGTCCACATTCCCGGTGAAGAACGGGTTGCGCGCTGCTACGCGCTGCGCGGTGCGGAGCTTCTGCCGGACGTTGCCGGAGAGATATTCGTCCGCCGTCTGCCAGCCCTTCGCCCAATGCTCGCCGCCGTCCTGCAAGTCAAACGGGCCGCTGTTGGGTTCCTTGTAAATGACACCCTTCAAATCCTCAACGATCTGCGGGATTTTCTCGCTGCCACCCATGAGGGAGGCCATAAAATCGAGATCGACACAGGCTTTTTCTCCGATGCAGACAGCAAGGGCTTCGCTGGCGGTATCCACAGAATCTACGCTGCACTGCTGCTTGATGGTGCGCTTGTGGAACATATCCGCCTTGCGCTCCAGCTTTCCGTCGTCGTCCAGCACTTCCAGTGAACACAGGAGATAGTAAGAGGAATCGTCAGAGAACGCAAGACGGTTCGCACGGTCATTGATTAGGCCATGTTTTGCGGAGAACGCATCATAGAGGCGGTTTAGCTCGGTCTGCGCTTCCTGAATCCGGCTTGCTGCGCTGTACTCGTTCATTTGCAGGGCAATCAGCTCATTCACGCAATCCCGCAGCGCGACCATGCCCTTGACGCGCTCGGCGGCGGTGGCGTTCAGCTCAGGCTTGACCATGCGGCTGTTTTCCCGGTAGTACACCTCGCCGCCCACCACGGTGTAGGAGTAGTTTTTCACATTGGGGTCTGCGGGGATGGACGTGTCGATCTGTTCGCCCTCGCCCAGCTCTGGCAGTTCCGCCTCCTGATAGGTGCCGCGAATGTTTTTTATGGCATCATGGAGCTGATCTGCAAGTGCCAGCCCCTCAATGGGGACAACGGTAAAATCCTGCTTGCCGTATTGGGTGCTTTCGGAGGTCTGTCTGCCTAAAATCATCTCCGGGTGGTCAACAAAATAGCGGTTGATGGCAAAGCCATCCTCGTTCTGGCCGAGGTATACCCAATCCGGTTCGATCTCAATGGGACGGTCACGCTTTTGGAGAAAGAGAATGTCCGAAACCACATCCGTACCGGCGTTGGCGCGGAACGCATTGTTGGGCAGACGAATGGCACCCAGCAGCTCCGCCCGCTGCGCGATGTACCTGCGGACTTCGGGCGATTGCTTGTCCATCGTGTAGCGGGAGGTCACGAACGCGATCACGCCGCCCGGACGCACTTGGTCGAGAGTTTTGGCGAAGAAGTAGTCGTGAATGGAAAAACCGAGCTTGTTATAAGCCCGGTCATCTACCTGATATTGTCCGAACGGGACATTGCCCACGGCGAGGTCATAGAAGTCTTTTCTGTCCGTTGTCTCAAAGCCTGCGATGGTAATGTCCGCCTTGGGGTAAAGCTGCTTGGCAATACGTCCGGTGATGCTGTCCAGCTCCACGCCGTAGAGCTTGCTGCCCTGCATCGGCTCCGGCAGCAGGCCAAAGAAGTTGCCGACGCCCATAGACGGCTCTAAAATATTGCCGGTCTGGAAGCCCATGTTGCCGACCGCTTCATAGATTGCCTTGATGACGGTGGGGCTGGTGTAGTGGGCGTTCAGCGTGGACGCTCTGGCCGCAGCGTATTCCTCCGGGGAGAGTGTGGCGTACAGCTCTGCAAACTCGTCCGACCAGTTTGGTTTATTTTCATCGAACGCATCTGCCAAACCGCCCCAGCCCACATAGCGGGAGAGGATTTCCTGCTGCTCCGGGCTGGCCTGTATGCCCTCAAACTCCAGCTCTTGCAGGAGTTGGATAGCCGCCATATTTGCCCGAAACTTTGCTTTTGCGCCGCCGACGCCGAGGGCATCATCGGTGATGTGGAAATTCTGCGCGTCGCGGTGGCTTGCCGCCTTGAAGTCAGCGTAAGCGGCCTGCTCCGCAGCGGCGACGCTGGGAAAGCCCTGCCACTCGCCGTCAATGGGGATGGATACCGCAGGACGGTGTGCGGGAGGCTCGTCGATCTCGGCCTGAGAGATGGCATCATCAAAATCAGGCACAAACTCTCCCATTTCCGAGAGTGCCGCTCGACCTTCATGCTCCAGAATCAGCCTTTCTTCCTCGTTCATAGCAGGCGGTTCAGGATTGGCGGGTTCCGCAGAGGGCGGGTCATGCTCCGGTTCCGGGATGTGCAGCGTTTGGATTTCTATGTCGTAGGGCAAGTGCGTTTTCTCGGCAGGATAGAACGCGACGGGTTTGGTGACAGGCTGCGGCTGCTCCCGTTCCTGCTCTTCAACAAACGAGCGTATAAACGCAATGTGTTCAGCGCGGAAGATGGGAAAGCCATGCCTGTTTTGAAAAGTCACATCGCGCAGAGATACTTCATCCGTGCCGAAATTTACGCTGTCAATGACAAACTTCCGTCCGTCAATCTCCAGCTCCATGCCAATGGGGATATACTCCTTGGCATCGGCCTCGTTGATAACATCATAGCCGTCGGTTTCATTTGGCTGCGCAAACACGAAGCTGTGTCCATGCTCCAGCAGCCGCTTTGCGGCGCTTGCCCATTGTCCAAAATCATAGCCGGTCACAGCGGTTTCGCCCATACCGGGAATATCGCGTTGCAGCAGGCGGCGATTCAAAGCGCTGGCGGCTCGTTCTGCATCCGCGCCATAAAAAAGCAGCCGTTCTCCGACACGGACACCGATGAGCTTTTCGGGATGCTCTGCACGAAGTGCCTGATATGCCGAAATATTCGGCGCAAGCTCACGACCCTGATCTGCAATTCGTGTGAGGACAGCAGAAACCGGTTCGGTTCTGTGTTCCGGATCGTGATTGCTCTCGCTGGAGGATGAAACGACGCTGAGATGCGCGACAGTTTCATCTGCGGAATCAACATTATAGAGCTTACCATCAATTTCCACGCGCTGCCCCATAAGGTTTTGAACCGCTTGCGGCGTCTCCGGGGTTGGCTGTTCTGTGTGCTGCGCCGCAATGACGCGCTGCGGCTCCGGTTCAGAAACCTCGAAATATCTGGTGTCGAGGTAGCGTTCAAAGGAATTGCGGTCAATGCTGACAGGTTCCTGTCCGGGTACGTTCGGTAACGTGTGCCAGACGTGATCTTCATCTACAAGCGCGATAACGCCGACTGCTGCTATGTGGTCTAACTCTATGGATGAAATGCGATCTCCAATATGATAGGTATAGCCAAGCGGTGTTGTAAACGCCGGAGGGGATAGCTCAATTCCCATATCCCGTTTGATGCCATCCAAGTAAGCAATGGCGTTATTCTGTTCTGCAAAGCGGAGCGTTTGTTCCCCATCTCCGCAGAACCGTTCCAACACCTCATCCCAAATGCCGGTAATTCCGCCCTCGCCGGGATGCAGACGAATGGAGTATCGGTCAGGTGAAAATAACCGCAGTCGCTCATTCTCATCGTAAAATTTATTCTCGCGGATGAGCTGTGCCAACCGCCGCTGTACCTGCGCCCATGTGAGCGTCACCGGCTCGGCGTTTCCTACATGGATATACATGGGAGTTTTGCTATCTTCCCAGCCATATTTTGCAGCCAGCCATGCGGCGGTGCTGCGTTCTCGCCCATGCGCCTGCATATATAGTGCGACTTCCTGCTTGCCCTTTAGGTTGCTGTGCCAATCCAGAAGCGCGTTGTCAATGTCCTCCTGTGTGATTTGATAGGGAGAGGGTGCGACCGTCGCTGCCAGCGTGGGATACAGTTCCTCCAAAAGCTCCTGATGCAGCCGGTTATGGAACGCGGGCATATCAAAGTACAGGCGGACAAGCTGGAGATCATCAGATGCCGTGACAATACGACGGATAGCGTCCGCACCCTCCAGATAAGCGTTCTGGCGGTCTGAATTGCGGCAGGCATTGACAAAAGCCGTATCTTTGGAAAGCGCGTTGCCAACAGTCAGCTTGTACCCGTCAAACAGCTCCCGTACCGTGGGCTGCGGCGCGTCTGCGGCGGGGTCGCGGAACACCCTTGTGCCGTCCGCGCCGAACTCTGCTTCATAAGCATTGATGGCGGCTTCTGCTTCATGGTCGATAGAGCGCAGCGTGTAAATGTGGCGCTCACCTCTAAAGTCTGGCGCTTCGGCAATCGTCACATCATACTTATCGCGCAATTTCTCTACATACATCTCTAAATTGTGCGACGGTACGCCGCACATCTCCACACGGCCAGCGCCGGGTATCTCTCTTGTGGTAAGGTTGAGGTCAAGCAGCTCCGCCGCCTGTTTTGCGTCCTCGCCGTAAATCTCAAAGAAATCGCCCACCTGAAACAGCACGATGTCGTCCGGGTGGGCTTCCTTGATGGCGTTATAGCTGTCGTAGGCGGTGTTTCGCACCACATCCTGTGCCTGCGCCTTATCATAAAGCGCCTGTTCGTCTGGTGTAAAATAGCGGTTCATCCGAATCAGCTCAGAGATACGCGAAGCGACCTTGTTCCAATTCATCTGAACATCTGCACAGCCCGCTTTTTTCAACGTGATGCCTTTGCTGCCGTGATCCTCGTAGCTGCCGCTTTCTCTGGATACGGCATGGGTATGCCCGCCGATGCCGTACTCCTTTTTCAGAAAATCGGCATTCTCCTTGGGAGTGTGCGAAGTCTGGAAAAACGCATAGATGCGGGTCTTTCCACCCTCAAAGCCGCTTCCATTTGCAAGAGAAGCCGCAATTTCATCTTCAGTGATAAACCGGCCCGTCTTCGGAACAGCCGCCATATCGGAGCGGAATTCCTTTCGCGGAAGGGACAAATCTTCCAAACGTGTGAGAAGTGCCTGCGACTTGTGGTAATGGAAGCGCAGCAGCGCACGGTTTTCGCGGTAGGCGTCCATGAATACCTTGTATTCCGACAGGAGCCTATCCCGGAACGCCGGATTCAGCAGATCGTCCGTCAGACGCTCCGTTTCCTCTGGAAAGCTGGTGCTATGGATATTACCCAAGCAGGACAGATACCCCAGCGACTTTGCTTCATCCGAGAAATCGTGATAAAGGTTCCAGACATCCACAGCAATACCCAGCCGCTCATAGCGCGGGGCTTCCGTGACCTCAAGATTGGTGGCAAATGCGCCGCCGTCCAGAAGTTCCTCAATACGCTCCGCCGCATCTGCCCAGCCTATCACCTGGGCAGAACGAAGATAGCGAGAGGTATCTCCGGTTGCAATATAGATACCATCGTCCCCGTACCATGCGGAAAGCCTGCCGTTATCCGTAGTCAGGCCGTTGCCGCCGTAGTAAAGAGCTTTCAGAAATGCCGCGCGATCCTCTAAAGGTTTTTGCTTGGAGAATTCCGCAGCAATTTTCATCCGCGCTGCATCCGCATTACCGCCCGCGCGCAGGATGTGGTCAATATCATCCTGAGAAATGAACATAGAAAAAGCGGAGGGTGTTACACTCTCCGCTTCTGCGATGGATTGAATTTGTTCTGCCTCTGAGGGGAAGAAGGACATCTGTGCCCCAGCAGGAGCATTGAACATATTTAGCTGAACACCAGTTCCGTGAGGATCGTTTCCTCGGCCTGCGCTTTCAGCGTGTTCATCAGCCCTACCCACTTCATCGGGTTGCTGGCTTTCAGCGCTTCCGTCACGCCCGCTGACTTCATCAGCTCCGGCATCATCTGTTCCAGTCGGTTGTTCGCTGCCTCGTCGATCTCCCGCAGATGGGGGTACAGCCTCTCGGACAGCAGCAGGCTGTTCCACAGCACCGGACGATGCTCCTTCAGGTAATTCTTCCGCATCCTGCCGTACTTGCCCAGCGGGGCTTGCGGCTGCTCGGTCAGGCTCAGGTCGGGAATCAGATAGTCCCCGCTGCGGGTGTAGGTCAGTTCGCTCATGGCTTTCGCTCCTTTCCGCGAGTTTCTCGCGCTCGTAATTCTTGATGGTGATTTCGATCTGCCGCAGCACCAGCTCGCTGGACTGGCTGATGGCCGTTCCAAGAGCGGCGACGGTCTGCGGGGTGTTGAAATCAAAGACGTTCAGAAAATCCTCATGCTCGAAGTAATCTCCCGGCTGCATCCCGCAGCGGGACAGCAGCGTATAGGTGGTGCTGACAACGGCGGCGTTCCGAAATGCGGCTCCGATGTTGAAATCATCATAACCTTCCAGAAAGGAACCGTCAACGATGCCGACAATATCGCGCCAGTTGTCGTGCCAGTATTCATCTACAAGCTGCGCCGCCACACGCTCCATCTGATCGGCAAGTCCGTTTTCACCAGAAACGTCGAAGCGCTGCTCCAGCGCCGCAGATACCACCTCACGATGCTCCTGCCGGTATTCCCAAAGATAAGGGCGGCGAGAGTTCTCGCCGCCGCTGGTGTCGGAAACATCAAATACATATCGGAGTTTTGGTTGGTCGCTGCTGGTATCCACAAGGGCGATGCCCTTGCTGCCTCGCCGCACATAGCGGCGCATCTGCTTATTCCAAAGGTCGTATTCCGCGCAGGCCGTGGCTTCCGGGCGCTGGGCGAAGATCATGAGCTGCTCGTTGTAGGGGTACTTATACAGCCTTGCGGCGGTGGTCAGAAATGCCGTCCACTTCTGGTGGCTTCCCGTGATCTGCTCCGCCGTGCGGTCTGCCATCTGAAAGAATAATTGAATGCTTTTAGACATTATTATGCTCCTTCTTTCATTTTAGCTTATTCTGTGTTATCATTATAGTAAAAAATGAGGAGGGGTCTGTGTGGATGGAAAAAGGATTCAAGAATACCTGTCAAGTGAGGCTAAGGCGCTTTTAGCGGTTTATAGACAATTCCAAACGCTACTCCCTGATCCGACGCAGGATGCGGCTTCACATAAGGGGGAAGATGGCCGCTATATTGAGAGTCTGATAAAAGAATACCTCAAAAAGCACCTACCAAAGGATTTAGAGGTTGTGACAGGCTTTATTCTTAGGCCAGCAGTAAAGACAGGGACGCAGAATAGAAACCGTGCTTCAGAAACAGACACTCACTCCACACAACTCGATATTATTGTGTATGACAGTAGCCACTATCCTATTTTTCAACGCTTCGGCGACAATGTAATTGTTCCGCCAGAGGGCGTTATTGCAATAATTTCGGTAAAGAAAAAATTTAATGACGGCGATTTTGTATCTGAGGTAACAGCCCTAAAAAAAGCCGCTAAGCTGTGCCGATATACAAATGAGCGTAACGAGAAAATTCGGGGTCCATTTTTGGCGATGATTGCAATGCACTCAATCGAAAAAAAGACAATATCTACGGCAAAGTGGATTTTCAACCAAATAGCGCCGACATTTGATTCATCAGAAGATACTTTCGATGAACTGGTTGGGCTAATTTCTAACATTGAAGGATGGAGTATTTTCAAGCGGAGACCCAATAATGATAGTATTAAAGCACAATATATTAGTTTTACTCACAATGCAGGCGAAGAACATTTTGGACTCCAATTTCTGCTTACAGGCATATTGAGTGTTTATTATGATTCCACTCGAAACTCACGAGAGCGTCCGGGCTTTACTGCATTCCCTTCAGGAAGACACCAGAATGAAGACTTGGGTGAAATTGAAGTATCTAAATTGAGATAATAAAAGAGCGGCAATCGGCCGCTCTTTTATTATGTAGTAAAATCGGGGAACAGGTCGAGCGCGTCATATTCCGCGTCGTTCATCCTGCACAGCTTTGCGATGGTGCTGTCCGTCAGCTCCCGCAACTCCGTTTCATCCGCAGCGAGGTAGCCGCGCATTTCCTCCAGCGCCGCGATCAAGCCCGTGCGGGTGCCGGTGTTGTAGATGCTCATAAGCTGGAGTTCTTCAAAGGTGATGTTCATATCAAAGCTCCTTTTCCGCGCTCTTTTTGGGCGCTGTTTTGTGTGGACGTTCTTGGGCCGGTTGGCTTTTGAGCTGCTCCAGCACAGATTTCTTCTTTTCCCGGTGTGCCGCCTCTGCCAAATCCATCAAGGAGATGGACATACCGGCCTTGACCTGTGCTTCAAGGTCGGCGACGGTGGGCTGTTTGGGGCCGTTGTTGATAATGCCGTCGATCATGCCGTAATCATCTTCCATCGACATCTCGGCGGCTTTCAGATAATTCCCCGGTTTCTGAAAGGCGGGCAGCTCCTGAAATCCCATGCTGTCACAGTAGTGATAGGATACCTTGCCGTCCTGTTTCAGCGCAACGATGTCGCTGACGGAGAGGCTGTGTCCCACAAAATCGCCGGGGCGCTCGTCGTTGAAGATGTAGTAGAAGTTTTCAAGGATTCTGCCGGTATCATCGTCCGGGTACACCTCACGGGTATAGATGGCTTCATAGTTGGCCGGGTCAGGCGGTGCGGCCAGACTGCCGAGGCTGGCAAAACGCAGCTCGACCGGCGCAGTTGGTAGATCGCCATAGAATCGGTGGGACTGTTCAAAAAACGCTGCTCCACATCGCGGGGAGGAATATGGCCTTTGACCGCATCCCAATCCGGTCTTGTGACGCCGAACATTCCGTCGTGCTTGATGATGTCCTCGGCCTCAAAGACCATTTCCTCGGCGTTGTCGGGATAGAGCATATAAACCGTGATGTCATGCTCCAGCAGCTCCACCGCCCGATCCTTGGAAAGTGGGAGCATATCGCTATCCAGATACCCATAACTGCGCATATCGTCCACCGTCAGCGTGGGGTCAGGCATCGGGGTGGCCTGCTCCAGCTCCGGGAGCATGGTATCTTCCGCATCGGTGGGGACAGCGACTGCGCCGGTGATCTGTTCGCTGTCCAAGGGCGGCGTAATCTGCGCCTCCTGCAAGTCCTCCAGAATTTCCATATCTGCAAATGTCACCTTGGTTGGTGTCATGCCCTGAATGGCAAATACCTCCGTTCGGACAGCCCCGGCAACAGATGCAACCGGCGAATCTTCAATGGCGCTGCTGTCAATAACACCGCCATCCAGCAGCTTTTTGCTTTCCTTGTCGTAGAGCGAATAGTCCCAACCGCCGTCTGTATGCTGCACATGGAGATATACCGAGCCATCCACAAGATAAAGCGCTTCGTCTGTTTGTGTGGCGCTCACTTCTTCACGATTGATGCCGCGCTCCTTGCAAATCTCCGCAAAGTGCCGGTCAATGTCCGTAATCAGCTCGGAGGCAGTCTTGTTGATGGTTTCCAGACTGGCGCGAAGCTCTTTCAACTCCTTGCCCTTTGACCATGTGGCGATATAGCCGAAGCTGTTTTCGCCCGTTTCAATGCCGTAATACTGGCAGACCGCATAGGAGATGCTTTCGGCCTCGACCTCCTCGGTGTTGCGGCTCTTTTCACCGGGGACAAGGATCGTCTCACCATCGTCCGCAAGCTCCGTCATGTGTTCGTAGTCGTGGAGCTTGGCGTGGGCAATCTCATGGACGGCGGCGCATACCGTCTGCACCTCACTCATACCGGCGCGGATGGTGATGCTCTGCGCCTTAATGCTGAAAAAGCCGTCCGTATCCCGCGCAACGGGCTTTATCTCCATCGGAACGGGAGAAGCGCGGCGCAGCGCCTCCATGAAAACCTCATACTGCTGCACATTGCCGCTCAGATCGGCGGCAAGCTGGGGCAAGGGCTTTCCCGCAGTCTGTGACACATCAAAGACAGATACCACCTTGAACATGGGGATACGGATTTCCTTTTCCTCAATGATGGCCTTGCCGTCCGCATCCAGCACCGGCGCATTGGTTTTGGGGTCGGTCTTGATTTCCTCGACCTTTTTCTTATAGGGAGTAGGAGCGATGATGCGGATACCTTTTTCGCCTTTCAGGACGTTTCCGCCGAACTGATCGCGCCACTTGTTAAAGCCCGCCACATGGGTGGCGTCGGGGCGCTGCATATAGATGAGCATGGTATTATTGACCGAGTAGCGGTGAAAGCGGCTCATGGTGGCAAGGTACTTCCGGTACTTATCGCTCTCGAACAGCTCCTTGATGCCATTTTCGATGCTGTCAACGATCTCCCGCATCCGGTCTTTGTTGGTTTGTTTTTCAGCCATGATGATCTCCTTTCAGAAAAAATAGCGCCCCTGCGCAGAAGAAAACACATCCTGCACAGGGGCAATTCTCCGCAGATAGAGGCCGTTTTTGCGCTTGCGGATAGAATGACGCAGCCACTTGCAATCCGGCATGGAAAAAGCCTTGCGGCACGGGGCTTTCCCAGTCTCTATTTGCGGAGGTTCCAGTATTGTTTACGCTTCCGTTTGGCGTCCTGCTTTCGACGCTCCTGCTTGGCGCAGGCGGGGCAATATTTGGTGCGATTGGAGGAAGAATAGACCGGCTTACCGCAGACGGCGCAGCGCCTTCCCGGCCTTTCCCGCATCACGTCGGCCAGCAGCTCATGGTCGGCGGGAAGTACCGCGTTTCGGAACCAGTTGCACAGCAGCGAGTAGGAAATACCCTGTACGCAGACGCAAGGCTCTCCATCATCCAGCGCGAGGCAGTTGCCGTGATCGTAATTGCAGCAGAGCTTCCGAATGAGCTTTTTGGAGCGGCGGAGCTGCTTGTGATCCATACGCGGCGCATCAGCCATTGTCGAACACCATCTTATAGCCCGTGCGCTGTCCATCGTCCTCCAGAAGAACGCTGGCATCATAGGTTTTCCCGGTCTTTTCGGAGTAGCAGCCTTTCAGCGGGGCGCGACCATTTTTCAAAAGCGCAGCGGCAAGGGATTTTGTCAGCACCTTTTTCTTGGCGGTGAAAAAGCGGCTGTTTTTCCAGAGAACAAAGGAACAGGCACGGTTCTCGCAGAAAAAGCCTTTCGGTGATTCCGTCACCTCGGCTCCGCAGCGGGGACACCTGCCGACTACCTCACGCCCGGAGGGGAACAGGACTTCCGCACCGGGGATGGGCTTGTAGGTCTGCACCAGCTCATGTAGCATGGCGGCGATCCCATCCATAAAACTGGCCGAGGCGATTTCGCCGCGCTCGATCTCTTTCAGGCGGTGTTCCCATTCAGCGGTGAGCTGCGGAGACTGGAGCTGTTCGGGCAGAACGGTGATAAGCGCCGTGCCGGTGGAGGTGGGCAGCAGATTTGTGATCTTCTTGGACTTCCTGCGCTCCACAAAACCGGAGGACACCAGCTTTTCAATGATACCGGAGCGGGTCGCCGGGGTTCCGATGCCCTTGCGTTCGGCATCATCTGGCATATCCTCCTTGCCCGCGTTTTCCATCGCGGCCAGCAGCGTATCCTCTGATACGCTTTGTCAAGGGTGTTTAAGAAATTTTTTCGCTTTGTTCAAACTCTTTTGCACAATCATTCAAAATAAGCCGCTTAATCTTATCGGTCATCGTTTCCTTGCTCGTTTCGCTGAAATGCAGCTTGACACGATAGGTTGTCTTTCCAATCCTCTTTACCATAACGGGCTGCTGTGTACCTTGTGCGGTCAGAGGGGAAGCGGTAGGGGTGGCGGTGCGGGTGTTGGTTTCGTTGCTCATAGGCTCTCCTTTCAAAGATAAAGCCCCATGCGGTCAGCACATGGGGCGGTGGTCGGTATAGTGAAAGTGCGAAAGTGCAAAGTGCAAAGGGTCTGCGTTTTGCACTTTCAGCTT
>ERZ791927.1523-NODE-1523-length-17453-cov-3.921543_pt1 | contig 17453 bp, 10 predicted proteins | sample MGYA00510130_ERZ791927 | MGnify/ENA primary metagenome ERZ791927 (study PRJEB30046, sample SAMN00792055) | human gut metagenome | study: EMG produced TPA metagenomics assembly of the A metagenome-wide association study of gut microbiota in type 2...
TAAATGCTTCGACCTGTACTGAATAGTTACAATTATCGTAACTATTCAAAACCACATTCGTAAAACCGCTGCTATCGCAGCTTTCATTTTACTCATGTGGTTACTTCGCCATATAAATTATGCTAAATGTCCTTACGAATGCAAGCATTCGACGTCCATATTGTTATAATTTGCATGGCTCTGAATAGTTACATATCGTTCCGCCGCCGAGCACATATTCTCCATCATAAAAGACGCATGCCTGACCGGGAGCGATGGCACGGACCGGCTTTTCAAACGTGCACAGGATTTCATCCTCTCCGGTCTGTTCGATCGTGCACCATTCGCCCTTATGGGAATATCTAACCTTTGCAAAGGCTCGCCTTGGCTCTTTTAAATCTTCCATACCCATAAAATTCAACTGATTACAGGTAAGAAAAGACGAATACACATCCTCAAGCGCAATCACAACCTCGTTGGTTTCCGGATCTCAGATACATAAACAGGATGCCCCATGGCAATTCCAAGTCCCTTTCTCTGTCCGACGGTGTAATGAGTAATTCCCTTATGGGTTCCAAGGATTTCCCCATCCTCTGTCACAAAGTTTCCGGGCCCCGGCATCCGGTCCGGCGCCTCTCTTTGTAAGAAGGCCCCATAATCCCCGTCCGGTACAAAGCAGATGTCCTGACTGTCTGCCTTATGAGCAACCGGCAGATAATGCTCCTGCGCAATCTTCCGGATCTCTTCCTTGGTGTAATCTCCAACCGGCATCAGCGTATGTGCCAGCTGGCTCTGCGTCAGGTTATAAAGGGCATACGTCTGATCCTTGCTTGCCGTTACGGAGTTACGGATCGCATATCTTCCATTGGGAAGGACTTCCACACGGGCATAGTGCCCGGTTGCAATGTAGTCTGCTCCGATTTCCAGGGAACGCTGAAGGAGAGACTCCCATTTCACATAGCGGTTACAGGCAATGCAGGGATTCGGTGTCCTGCCATGCAGATACTCCTCCACGAAATAGTCAATCACCTTCTTCTGAAATTCCTGACGAAAATTCATGACATAGTAAGGAATGTCCAGTACCTCTGCCACCCGTCTTGCATCATCAACGGCAGTTAAGCCACAACAGCCTCCCTGATTGGAAACCTGCTGTGGCTGTTCCTCCTGCCAGATCTGCATCGTCACACCTATGACATCATATCCCTGTTCTTTTAACAGACAGGCTGCCACGGAGGAATCCACTCCTCCTGACATCCCGACTACCACTTTCTTTTTCATGCGTTATCTCAACTTTCTGTTCCTAACGCTGCTTTATTTATTCCGGATCATCCTCGTGGATATCGTTCTTCGGCTTCTTTAAGCCTTCGATGGTAATACCGTTTTTCTCCGCATAATCCCATAAAGCAGCATGTACTGCTTCTTCTGCCAGCAAAGAACAGTGTACCTTCACAGGCGGCAATCCGTCAAGTGCTTCCATGACAGCCTTGTTGGTTACCTGTAAGGCCTCCTGTATGGTCTTTCCCTTTACCAGCTCGGTTGCCATACTGCTGGTTGCCACAGCCGCACCGCATCCAAAGGTCTTGAACTTACAATCCCGTATAATCTGGTTGTCATCAATATCCAGATAAATTCTCATAATATCGCCACACCTGGCATTACCAACGGTTCCTACTCCGCTGGCATTCTCTATTTCACCCATGTTCCTGGGATTTGTAAAATGATCCATTACTTTTTCACTGTACATGATAGGTCCTCCAATCAAATTTTCCATCCGGATTGTTCTTTATAAAATCTTCATACAAAGGAGACATTGCCTGCAGGCGGTCTACGATCACCTTTAATTCACGCACCACCGTGTCCATTTCTTCCTTTGTATTCTCATGGCTCAGCGTAAGCCGTAGTGAACCATGTGCCATTTCATGCCGCAGTCCGATTGCAAGCAGTACGTGGGACGGATCAAGGGATCCTGAAGTACAGGCGGAACCGCTGGATGCACAGATTCCCTTCATATCCAGCATAATCAGCAGGGATTCTCCTTCGATAAACGGGAAACTGAAGTTCACATTGTTCGGAAGACGGTTTGATCTGCTGCCGTTTAACTTGCTGTTCGGGAAATTTGCTTCAATCTGTCCAATCAGATAATCCCGAAGCTCCGTTTCCTTCTTCTGATTTGCTTCCATATTCTTCATGGAAAGATCTGCTGCTACACCAAATCCGACAATACCGGGCACATTCTCTGTACCAGCTCTTCTTCCCCGTTCCTGCGCACCGCCATGGATAAAGGAACCGATCTTTACGGTGTTACGGATATAAAGGAAACCGACACCTTTAGGTCCGTTCAGCTTATGTCCGCTTGCACTCAAAAAGTCAATGTGCATGTCCTCAACATCAATCGGAATATGTCCGTAGGCCTGCACGGCATCCGTATGGAACAGAATATGATGTTCCTTCGCAATCTCTCCCACCTCTTTGATCGGCTGGATGGATCCGATTTCATTATTGGCCGTCATCACCGAAATCAAAATGGTGTCCGGGCGGATAGCCTTCTTTAACTCTTCCAAAGAAATAATTCCGTCTTCATCCACCGGAAGATAGGTAATTTCAAAGCCACGCCCGGCAAGATAATCGCAGGTATGCAGAATCGCATGATGCTCAATTGCTGTCGTGATGATATGTTTTCCTTTCTTTTCATTTGCTTCTGCTGTCGCAATCAATGCCCAGTTGTCTGCCTCTGAACCGCCTGTTGTGAAATAAATTTCCTGTGGCGTACAGTTAAGACTTTCTGCAATGATTCTTCTTGCATTACTGACTGCCTTCCTGGATTCTGATCCAAGAGCATAAATGCTGCTCGCATTACCATATTTTTCTCCCAAATAGGGAAGCATCGCTTCCACTGCTTCCGGAGCGCACTTTGTTGTGGCTGCGTTATCTAAATAAATCATATGTTTCTTCCTCTCCTGATCCTTTCGATCATATATTCTGAATCCTTTTATTTACCCTGTTACCTACTTGATTAATAGGTATTCTTTTCTATGGCTATCTTACACTATTTTCTGCTTTTGTCAATTCTTCTTCTCCATTTCCCATGTATTTCTTTTCATGCACCTTTATAGTATGCACCAATTTACAGGATTTTCTACTTACTTATTACTAAAAACAGAGTCATGGCAATCATGTCAAATGTCCGTACGAATGCATGCATTCATGTACAAATTACCATAATTGTTATGACTCTGAATTACTACTTCACATAAGTTTACAAAAATGCAAACTCACTAAAACATATCATTAAGACGTAATCTCATTAAAAGCATAAGATCTTTACTATATCATCTTTTCAACCGGAAGATCCTCAAAATCAGCTTCCGTTATCACAAAATCCGTTTCATTGCTGACAGAAAAGATATGGCCGTCAAATTCCAGATTTTTAAAAAAGCATGGCTTTTCCGGAGATTTTCCAAGTACAAATCCATCTGTCGTACAGACTATTTCAAAGGCATCAAGCGGCAGGCTCATTCCTTTTCCGGTCATCTTCATATAGCTTTCCTTCAATGTCCATAAGGTAAAAAATGCCTTGTCCCTGTCAGTGGATGCGTCGATATATGCCGATTCCGTTGCCCGAAAATGCCTCTGCGCGATTTCCATCGGTGCCTTCCGGATCTTTTCAATATCACATCCCACCTCACAATCGGAGGATACTCCCACCACATAATCTCCTGCATGGGACACATTGAAAAATACAGAATCTGCAACCGGCTTCTCGTTTTCCGAATACCGCAGGTCACTTTCGTTAAGTCCGTTCTCCCGTAAGATCTCTCTCAGGATGATCCCTGCGCCAAGACTTCTCTTACGGTCATCCGGCATACGATACCGGATGACCTTTTCCCTACGTTTTGGAGATATCAGTTCGAGGAGTCTTTGATTCTGCAAGGGATCATCCATATGAGTGATATGGATCCGGTATAATTTCATCGCTTCTCAATCTGGATTTTCTGATCCAATGCAGTCAGACTAAACACATCAAACACTTCATCCGAAACATTGATGATCTTGAAGCCGTCTTTGCCGGACATTTTCTTATATGCAGAAATCACCTGACGTAATCCTGCAGAAGAAATGTATTCAAGCTTATCGAAGTCAAATACCAGACTTGTCACACTGTCATCAAGCTTCGCGAGCTCTTCTCCCAACTGAGGAGCAGTCTGTGTATCCAGCCAGCCGGTAATTTCAATTGTTACATTGCTTCCATCTTTTTTGGTTATCAGTTCCATTCTTATTTCCTCCATCTATCTATCCATAATTTCCTATAATCGGATCATCCTGCATCCAACAGCAGCCGGCTCATTCCTTCCGTCCGGTCACATCCGATCAGTCAAAAAATGCAAGTCTGTCAAGTGCTTCGATTGCACTTTCAAGGTAGCGGTCATCGGTAACCGGCCACTTATAATCCAGCCGGTAAAGAACCTGTGCCGTGAACCGGTTGCTGTATTCCATCGTATAGATCTCATTTTCATTATGTGAGGTATAGGCAATCAGTCCGGAAACGGCATCGGAATCATTACCGTTCTTTGCAAATTCCTTTACTGCCTCCTCAAACTCTTCGTCCTTTACGATGTCCAGTTTAAATCCGTAATTGCGCATTGCATAAATCAGATCCGCCATATAAATATGGTGACTGTTGCAGGCATGGAATACGGTAAATCTCCGGTCAGTCTGTACCAGCTTCAATACTGCAAGTGCTGTTGAGTCAATCGGTGAAAGCTCCGCAACCTCATGCATGCCGCCCATCGGGAACTTGCCAATTGCCTTATATCCTCTGAGGCTTCGCAGGAATCCGTTGGTAATAAAGTTAATCTGGAATTCCCCGTCTGAGTTTCTGCTCATCAGATTACCTACACGGATGATCTTTGCATCAAGTCCACCGGAAACCGCTTCCAGTACCGCACGCTCTGCAAGGAACTTCGTGCGGATATATTCATTGGTAATACTCTGTCCGATATACAGATCATTTTCACCAAAGACTCTGTCCATCGGCGGAACACCATTTGATCCCTCTCCTGCAACGGAAACGGTTGAAATCTGGATCAGCCTGCGCCCATTGTTCTTACAGAACTCAATCAGGTTCTCAACACCATGGACATTGATCTTTTGAAGGACATCACCGGCTGCAAAATGCTTTACACAGGCCGCACAGTTAATCAGCGTCCGGAATTTATAAGCGCCAAAGCTTTCCACCTGCTCTTTTGAGGTAATGTCACCGTCCACACAGACGATGCGATCCTTGAACAGCTCCTCACACGGATTATCAAAATAATACATCAGCATATGCATCATTCGTTTTTCCATGGATTCATAAGAGCCCTTACGCACCAGACAATAAACCTTTCCATCGTAATTGTCGAGGTATGCTTTCAGAATATGGATTCCAAGGAAACCGGTCGCACCCGTAATCATGATATCTCCAAGTTCTTCCTTGGTGATCCGGTCTGCATTCTCTTCCACATTTCCGCTGATGACGCTCTGGATCCTGTTATAGTTGTAATCAGAAAACTCATTATTGCTTTGCGGGCTTTCTGCGGATGCCTGATCATCCACGATTGCTGCCAGTTCGCGAACGGTAGGATGTTTAAACACATCGGCATATACAATCGAAATATTCCTGGAAAGACACATCACGGCAACCTTCGATGCGGTAAGTGAAGAGCCTCCCAGATCAAAGAAGTTATCCTCGATTCCCACCTTCTCTGTTCCCAGTGCCTTTTCAAAGATCTCGCAAAGGGTCTTCTGAACCATGGTAACCGGCTCTACATAGCTTGTGTTGTTTACAGCTACTTCCGGTACAGGAAGTGCCTTTTTATCAATCTTTCCTCCCGGGGTTACGGGCATTTCATCAATATGAACAAAGAAGGACGGCATCATGTAATCAGGAATCAAGGGCTCTAAGAAGGTCTTAAGCTCCTCATCCGGAATGCTCTCTCCCGTATAATATGCGGTAATATACTTGTTTCCGCCCTTTTCTACAACAGTAACTGCCGAATTCTTTACCAGTTCATGCTTCAGAACGGCACCCTCGATTTCACCAAGCTCCACACGGTATCCACGGATCTTGACCTGTGAATCAATTCTGCCGATATACTCAATATTTCCGTCACCCTTCATTCGTACCATATCACCGGTACGGTAAAGACGCTTGTCATCTTCACATACGGAATACGGATTTTCCACAAATACCGATGCGGTCTTTTCCGGAAGGTTATGGTACCCTCTGGCAATCTGTCGTCCTGCATGGCATAACTCGCCGGATGCACCAACCGGAAGCCGTTTCAGATCTTCGCTGACAACATAGCTGCGGACATTCCGCTGGGACTTGCCGATCGGTATGTTGTCATATTGTTTATCTACCCAGAACTCTGTGGAAGATACCGTATTTTCTGTCGGGCCGTAGCCATTGATCATCTGATAGGTACGGTTCCTGTAATGCTTGAATTTCTCACCGCCAAGGGTAACGAATTTAAGACACGGAGCATCTTCAAGCAGCTCTGTTACCAGTTCACCCATCTGTGTCGGGAATGTAGCACTGGTAATCTTCTGATCCTGGATGCATTTTGCAACAGCAACAGCATCCTTCCGGATATCCTCCGGGAAAATATACAGCAATGCACCTGCGGTAAGCGGAGCAAACAGGTCAATGACCGATGCATCAAAGCAAAAGCTTGCAAATTCTGCCACGATATCATCCGGTGAAGTTTTTCTGGTCAGCCGGATGTATTCAATCAGATTGAGCAGATTCCGCTGTTCAAGCATAACACCCTTCGGCTTTCCTGTGGAACCGGAGGTATAAATCATGTACGCAAGGTTTTCCGGCTTCGGCGACGTAAGCTCTACGGAAAGTGTAAAGTCTTTCGATGCCTCTGCAACCTCATCCAGACTTAAAATATTTCCGTCATAGAAGCTGACCAGTTCACGGTACTGGTTAATCACAAGCAGATTGTCCGCCCCGGAGTCCTTTAACATATACTCAATTCTGCTCTGCGGATACTCCGGATCCAATGGAACATAAGCTCCGCCGGCCTTCATAACGCCCACATAAGCAACCGCAAATTCCCTGGTTCTTCCGCACAGAATACCTGCGGCCTGCTCTCTGCCAAAGCCATTTTCGGTAAGCTTCTGTGCAACGTAATCAGACATTCTGTCCAATTCACGGTAAGTAATTTCGCCCTTTCCATCTCTTACTGCCGGTCTGTCCGGATATTTTTCTACAGCTTCCCGGAACAGATCCACGAAGGTCTTTCCTGCATGCTCCGGATCATCCTCCATCGTTGTCTTTTCTTCAAACAGCAGCTTAATGTCATCCGGTTCCTGTTCTCTTAAGATTCCACCTGCCGCAATTTCCAGATTGTCCGCAAGGTATTTCATCGTATCCTCATAGTACATATCCCCACGGTACTCAATTTCGAAGACAAATTTGTTCCGGTCAATGGAAATACTGATAGAAACCGGTGCTTTCGCTGCATTTAGGCTGATCGGTTCTTCCTGTGCATATTCACCGCCAATCGTGTCAAACGCAAAATTGTCTCCCTGATAGATCACCATGGCATCTGCCTTGATGCTGAACTCATGGCTGATCTGTGAAAATGGATAAATATCGTTGTTCATGGAGTTGATCAGCTGCTGCTGTACCGCAAGCAGGCCATCCTTTAAGCTTCCCGCAAAATCCGTGTAAACAGGAAGTGTCTTTACCAGCATACCAACGGTTTCTGAAAGTCTGGAATCATTTCTTCCATGATAAATGGTAGTAAATACTGCATCCTTTCTGAAATTGTATTTACCAAGAGTGAGGCCAAACACCGAAATAAAGAAAACATTTTCGGTAATTCCGTGCTTCTTACAGAAGTCCTTTACCTCCTGTACGGAAACCTCCGTAACCTCTCTGTGGTAAGTCTCTGCGGTCGGAACCGGACCGTTTTTATCCGGATAGAAGTTGATGCTTCCACCCTTATTTTCAAATACGGATTTATAATAGTTCTCTGCATTCTTATAAACATCACTCTTCAATGCATCACGGTTATCCAGAGCCAGGTCATAGGAGGTATAGGTTTCTGCTTCCAGCTTTTCTCCACTGTACGCCCTGTTAATGTCGTTCAGTATAATACCAAGAGAGGTTCCATCCGCAATGATATGATGAATGTCAAGGAACAGGTAATTTCCATCACAGGTTCTGTAAATTTCAAACCGGAAAAGCTGCTCATTAAACAGCATATAGGGACGAACCAGCGTTTCCCTGTTCATTCCATTGATAATCTGTGTTTTACAGGTTAAGCCGTCATCACGTTTCTGAAGGACATCTCCGTTTTCATCCATGAAGAGGCGTGTCTTCAGATAAGGATGAGCCTCGATTGTGCTGTCAATAGCTGCTGCAAGCCTGTCAAGATCTACCTTCTTATTAAGCTTCAAAAGATAAGGAATATTGTATATGGTAGAGCCCATATTGGCCGTACACTCAATAAAGATTCCTTCCTGCGTATTAGTAAGCGGATAGTTCTCCTGTACTTCTCTCTTTGTTTCCTTACCGGCAGTCTTTACAAAGCCCTCTAACAGTTCAATTGTCGGATGGCTCTTAATATCCGAGGTCTTAATGACTATGTCAAATGCCTTGGAAATCAGGATATTCAGCTTGATTGCACTGATGGAAGTCAGTCCTGCCTCATAAATATCCGTGGTAATACCGAATTCTTTATAGCCAAGAACGTCTGCAATACAGTCAAATAATTTCTGCTGTGTTTCATTCTTCGGCTCGATGATTTCTTCGATTTTTCTCTCCGGTACCGGAAGTGCCTTTTTATTGACCTTCTGGTTCTGATTAAGCGGAATCTTGTCGATCTGCATGGTAACTGCAGGTACCATATAAGCAGGCTTGGTTTCCTTAATGAAATCATTTAAACCATTGATATCCACTTCACTGTCCGATACCACATAAGCTGCAATGTATTTTCCACCGTTCGGATCATCAAAAGCAACAACGGTTGCATCCTTGATTCCCTGGTATCTCCGGATGACCTCTTCCACTTCGGAAAGCTCGATCCGGAAGCCCCTGATCTTAACCTGGGAATCCTTTCTGCCGATGATCTGGACATTTCCGTCCGGAAGATATCTGGCAATATCACCGGAATGATACAGCACTTCATAGCCTTCCGTATCATCATAAATGTTCTTCGTATATACCTCTGCCGTTTTCTCCGGCTTATTGAGATACCCCCTCGAAACCTGGAAGCCTGAGATCATCAGTTCTCCACAGGCACCATACGGCAGCATATGACCGGATTTATCCGTAATATAAAGCTTCACATTATCCAGTGCTTTTCCGATCGGAATATTCGGATAATACTTGTCAACCTCAAAAGCCGTTACAAGAATGGTCGTTTCCGTAGGACCGTAAACATTGAAAAACCGATATCCCTTCGGCGGTTCACAGGGAACGAGCTTCTCCCCGCCTACGGAAAGATAACGGAGACTCCTGCATTCCATTTCCAGTGCAAACTGTCTTCCGACCTGTGTAGTCATGAAGGAATGGGTAATGCCATTTTCTTCAAAGTATTTCTGCAAGCCAATGAAATCAAGACGGATTTCTTCCGGAATAATATGTAATTCTGCACCATTGGTAATTGCACCGTAAGTATCCATCATGGAAGCATCAAAACCAAACGATGCATAGGCAGCCACCTTACAATCCGGATCAATGCTGTAATACTTTCTGTACCAGTGACAGAATGCGGTAATATTTCCATATTCCAGCATACATCCCTTCGGTACCCCGGTAGAACCTGAGGTATACAGTAAGATAAACAGGTCATGAAGCTGCGGCTTTTTCAATTCCACATCCACATCCTCAAGCTGCATGATTTCATCGGTATATAAAACAGGTCCCTGATAGCCGTCCACCAGATGCAGAAGCTCTCTGTCTGCAATCAGAAGCTTTGCTGCGGAATCCTCCAACATATACATCAGACGATCCTTCGGATACGACGGATCGAGCGGCTGATATGCGGCTCCTGCTTTAATCACGCCCATCGGTGCAATCGCCATATACTCACAGCGTGGAATCAGAATGGACACAACATCTTCCGTGCCAATTCCCCGGGAGGCAATGTATTTTCCGAGCCGGTCACTGATCTCATCCAGTTCCTTATAAGTGTACTTCTTATCCTTAAATACCACAGCCGTATGATCCGGTATGGTCTGTACCATTTCAGTAAACCGGTCAGAAATCGTTTTCGTTCTGTCATATTCGCAGGCCGTATCATTGAATTCTGCAATTTTCTTAACCGCATTCTCAGAGAGAATGGAAACCTCTGATACATACTTGTTTTTCAGCATGGAATCCATGGCTGCTTCGTACGCTTCGAGCATTCCGTTCACAAATGCATCACTGTACCTGTCGCTGCGGAATTCTGCGGTAAGAACATATTCGTTATTGTACTCTCTTACCTGAATAAGCAGCGGCATTTTCGCCATATCAAGGGAAAGATCGTGTCCCCGTGCAACGGTATCTCCGATTGGATAATCGTCACTTAATTCTGCCTGATAAGCAAAGGTAAGATCCGAATTAAATCCATATTTTGCACAGATATCCGAGAACGGGAAAATATCATTTGCCATAGAGGACAGGAGCTGTTCAGAAAGCTCTGTCATGTAGGCCTGGATCGTCGTTTTTGCTTCAAATTTACAGTAAACCGGAAGGGTCTTCACCAGCATACAGACCGTATTTTCCAGTCGGGAATCATTTCTGCCATTATAAATTGTAGAAAAAAGGCTGTCGTCGGAATTGGAATATCTGGACATCAGAATACCAAACACACCGGTAAATAAAATATTCGGTGTGACACCCAGCTTTTCACAGCAGGACAGGATTTTGTCCTCTGCAACCGTAAGCTTTCTTTCAAGATATCCCTTTTCCGGAGTTTTTCCGGTCACATCCGGGAATGGAAGGGATTCGGTCTCCACTTCTCCGAATACGCTGTCATAATACTTCTCGGCCTTCTTATATTTTCCTTCCTGCATCTGCTGCTCTTCGTCAAGGGCTGCATCAAATCCGGTATAGGTCTCCTTTTCGAGTTTTTCACCCACATAAGCCCGGTTGATATCCTCGAAAATAATATCATAGGAGTTACCGTCTGCAATAATGTGATGGAAATCAGTGAACAGATATTTCCGGTCTTCTGTGACATAAATCTGCGCACGGAATAAACGTCCCTTTTCCAGCTTAAACGGACGCACCAGCTCCTTCTTCAAAGCTTCAAACTGTTCATTCGTTGTCTCAATGACATCCGGTACAAAATTCTCCGTACCCGGACGCTGCACCATCTCTCCCTGATCGTTTAAAAACACTTCGGTAAGCAGATAGGAATGGGCATTCACCATCTGCGCCACAGCATCAGACAGCTTCTGTACATCTGTGGTGCTGTCCAGTTCAAACAGGAACGGAATATTATATACAGTGCTGTCCGGATTCTTACTGCATTCTGCAAAAATACCCTTCTGCGAACCGGTAAGAGGATAAACCTCACGCTTCTCATAGGTCCGGATCTTCGGTGCAAGCATGACATAATTTTCCAGTTTTTCAACGGTGTTGTTTTCATGAATATCACTTGTTTTTACTGTAACGCCAAACTCATCCGAAATCAGAATGCAAAGCTTCATGGCACTGATAGAAGATAATCCTGCTTTATAAAAGCTGGTATCAATGCCAAAGAAATCGTTTTCTACCACATTCGCAACGATTTCAAAAATCTTCTTCTGCATCGGCGTTTCCGGCTCTTTCAAATTCTTCGGCTGGGAAATGGGCTTTGGCAGTGCGCTCTTATCAATCTTGCCGTTTGCGGTTACCGGCATCCTGTCCATCTGGATAAACACATCGGGAACCATGTAATGAGCGAGGGATTCGGCAGCATAGTCCGAAAGCTCCCCGGTATCAATCTTATGGTCTGCCAGAAAATAGCAGCAGAGATATTTATTGTCCACCGGTACGGTAATACTGGTGACAATTCCTTCATAGCTGTTGATGACTTCTTCAATTTCACCAAGCTCAATTCGTAAGCCACGCAGCTTGATCTGGTTGTCCATTCTTCCAAAGAACTCAATTTCGCCTTCGGGTGTAATCCGGGCAAGGTCGCCTGTTTTATATGCCCGTTCGCCATTCAGGTTAATAAATACAGCAGCTGTTTTATCCGGCAGATTGATATAGCCTCTTCCCACACCAAGACCTGCTACCACAAGTTCCCCTGTCTCTCCATCCGGAAGAATCCTGTTCTCCTTATCTACCACATAAACCCGGACGTTGCCGTTCGGCGTACCGATCGTAATATTTTTGCTGTCGCTAATCACCTTCATCGTACAACTGATCGTCGTCTCTGTAGGGCCGTAACCGTTCATAATATAAGCATCCGGATTAACCGAACGGATCTTATCATAAAGTGCCGGAGGGAAGGCTTCTGCTCCCACGTCATAAACCCTGATCCGGGAAGCCGCTTCCTTCAGCTGCGGCAGATCAATCATGTTGGATAGATACGTCGGAGTTGTCGTCATGATATCGACATGATTTTTAACAATGAGATCTCCGAGCATCATCGGGTTCTGGATCTCTTCATCCGTTGCAATCACTGCTGTAAGTCCATTCGTAAGCGGAATAAACTCCTCAAGTACGGATACGTCAAAGGTCATCGCTGCCATGGAAAGAGAAACACTTCCCCTGCTTACATATCCATAGGTTTCTGCATTCTTTGGATCAGGATTCACAAAGTTTGCAAGATTTACGTGCTCAATCATTACTCCCTTGGGCTTTCCGGTGGAACCTGAAGTGTAGATGCAATAACACAGATCATGTTCCCTGATCTCTACATCCGGATTTTCTGTATCCGGATGCTGCAGCAGCTCTTCCAGTAAAAGCACCTTGCAAGGGAGTTTGTCAAACAGTTCCTTACGTTCTTTGGCAATCTCCTTTGTTGTGATGAGCAGCGGCACTCCTGCATCCTCAAAGATAAACTGGATTCTGTCATCCGGGTAATCCGGAGAAGCTACCGCAAAAGCGCTTCCTGACTTCAAAATACCCTGTCGTACTGCATAAAAATCACAGCAGCGTTCCAGTACAACACCCACGATAATCTCCCGACCGGCCCCCTTTCCGATGAGAGAATGGGCAATTTTGTTTGCTCTTTCATTCAGTTCGGCATACGTAAAGCTTTCCTTACCGGAAGCAACCGCACACTTTTCCGGATGGAGACGTACCTGTTCTTCAAACAGCTTCGTCACCGGCTGAAATGTAAAGGCAAACCCGGATTTTTCATTAATGTCTGACATTTCTTTCCCCTCCTAAAATGAGATTATTGTATTATTCATATCAATGGCACGAATATAGTCCATAGATTTTGAAATCTTTTTCACAAGCTCGATTCCATGAATATCAAATTCTTCACTGTCACAGCTGTACTCCAACGGGTTGAAGTTCACTCCGTTATCACGGATTCTAAGCCGGCATAAATCATCCTCGATACAGAAATTGATATCGATCCAGTTCGAGGTTTTGCCGCCGAATCTGATGATATTTACGGTCATCTCTTCCGCACATACGGCTGCCAGATTGGCTTTATTTCCGGATACTCCCTTTTCCCTGCAGAACTCCATGATTCTGGTATGTACAATCGAAGCTTCTTCCATGGTACTCTTAATTGAAAAGTCCAGATTGATTCCCGGATTTTTATCCGGGACAATATAAAAGGTGGAATGCGGATGCTTGATTTTCCGGAAAATCCACGCTGCAATTACCGTAATCAGCTCTGTCGCTACAAACCCTACCGCAATTCCATCTATACCGATTCCGTCAATCTGCTTCCAGATCAGAATTCCGGCAAAGGTTGCAGGCAGAACCACAACAGCGTTTTCAAGGAAGGTAACAAAGCTGGCAATCGCGGTTTCTTCAATGGTTTCATAATAGCTTACAATGAATTTATTCCAAAGATACGGGATCACACATACAGCAAAAATGCGAAGTGCATTCACCATCTGTCTTCCAAGCTCCCCACCACCGCTTCCAAACAGAATGGTAATCTGCTCGGTAAACACCATAATCACTACAAATATGACTGTAAGCATGATGTAACTGTATTTCAGCATTTTATTACACAGAACACGGATTCCCACGTAGTCCTTTTCTCCAAAAAGGATTCCGGCCACGTTCGGAATAACACCAATGATTCCTCCGGTCAGCATTTCAACAATCAGAAGGACGTTATCACAAACCGTAAATACCGCCATACCGTCCTCACCGATCTGATTAATAATAATCGTATTAAGCCCAAGTGCCTTGATAAAACTTGTCGCCATAAAAACCAGCATCGGAACGCCTGTAACCACTGCTTCCCTGAGGATGGCAAAGTCCTTTGGTTTCAGACGCACAAACCGGATATTCCGTTTATCGGAGCGGATATAAAACACGAAAACCACCATGGCAAGTAAAAAACCAAGCACGGTAGAAAGGGACGCACCCGCAATTCCAAGCGGGGTGAATCTGAGAAAAATATAATCGAGAATCAGATTGATTACATTGGCCAGGATAAGGTAGGTGGATGCAAGCTCCGGGTGATTTTCCACACCAAGATAGTTCACCATCATAAGACCAATTCCAATAATCGGTGCACCAAGCATGCTGATCCGGATATAGTCTGCTGTATGGGTTGTCAGTGTTCCGCCGCCAGGTACTAAGAGTTTCGCGATCGGATCTGCTGCCGGGAATGCAATAAATGAAAAAAGAAAGCCTGCTAAAAGTGTCACAAGAAACGTAACTGTAAATAACTTCGAGGCACTTTCTTTATCCCGTTTACCAAGCATATTTCCCACAGCAATGGAGCCACCGATTCCAAGACAGTAACCGGTAAGCTGGATAATGGTTTCCACCGGAAGGCTCATGGTAACCGCTGACATGGCTTCCACACCGATCAGATTACTTACAAAAATTGTATCTACGATGTTTCCTAATTGAAGCGCCAGTGACATCATAATGCCCGGTACAATATACTTATTTAACTTTGCATTTAACAGCCTGTTATTTCTCTTATCTGCCATTTCATTCCCCTTTTTAATTGTATTTGATAAAGCTTTAAATTCTCCCCATTTATTTACAATTTGTAACAGTTCAGCCATGCAGAAATGATTGTATAAGGTGTCCGTGGGAGCTTGCTCACTAAGGGCAGCTTATACAATCATTTCTATAGGGCGGACGCCCGACATGAAATAAGCTGCTGGAAAACACGTATATTTTTAGCCAATCTGTACCATCCGGCAGCTTATGAATGGGCATGGCTGAACTGTAACTACAATTTAGCATAAACGGGGGTATTTTACAAGTTCCTATCTGCAGCCATCCTGTATTGCAAAACCTCTTGCACTGGCAGCTTGTATCATAACAGTTATGCATCTTTTATTCCTGTCTTCATATACATTAGTAAGGAATCATCCTCCTGCAAGGAGCACCTATGCATTCATTCCGAAAAAAGGAAATTTTAACCCACCCGCTTGTTATGGGGACTGTTATTTTGACCCTCACCGGATTCTTAAGCCGGTTCATCGGGTTCTTTTACCGGATCTTCTTATCCCGGGTATTCGGAGCAGAAGGCATGGGCATCTATCAGTTGATTGCTCCTGTCCTTGCACTCTCCTTTGCTCTCACCGTATCAGGAATTCAGACCGCCATTTCCAAATATGTTGCCAGGGAAGAACAGACCGGGAACTACCGTGCCTCTCTCCGTTACCTCATTACCGGCTTTCTGGCTGCCATGTTGCTTTCGATCCTGTGTGCCATTTTCATCTACCGCTATTCAGAGGAAATTGCGGTTGATTTCCTGAAAGAGGAACGGACTGCCCCCCTTTTACGCATCATTTCACTTTCAATCCCCATGGCTGCTGTCCATTCCTGCATCAATGGCTACTTCTATGGAATTAAAAAAACTTCCATTCCGTCTGCCTGTCAGCTGATAGAACAGGTCATCCGGGTTGGAAGTGTGTATCTTATTTATGCATATTTTCAAAAACAGGGCATGCAGCCTACGATCAGCTTCGCTGTCGTCGGCCTGGTCATTGGGGAAGCCGCATCCATGTGCGTCTCACTCATTGCCGTAAAGGTACATTTTAACAAAATACTGCCCATCCACATGTCCGCACTGCTTTGCCTTAAGAATACACAATTCCTGTCTTCTTTCAAAGAATTGCTCTCCCTTGCGGTCCCGCTTTCCTTAAACCGGGTGATTATCAACTTCCTGCAAAGCATTGAAGCCATTTTCATTCCGCAGCAGCTCTTAAAATACGGCTGCTCGACCAGTCAGGCACTGAGTGTTTACGGAGTTCTGACGGGTATGGCACTGCCATTGATTCTCTTTCCCGGTGCCATCACGAACTCCATCTGCGTCCTGCTGCTTCCCATGGTTTCCGAGGCCGATGCCGTTGGCAACCGGAATAAAATTGCCAAAGCCATCCAAAGCTCCATCCGTTACGGTTTCCTGCTCGGCATCTGCTTTACTGCGTTCTTTTTCTTCTGTGGCGGATTTCTCGGGAAGCTGCTCTATCAGAACGAACTTGCCGGTGAATTTATTCTGATTCTAAGCTTCCTGTGTCCGCTTATGTATATCGCAAGCACCTTGAACAGTATCTTAAACGGACTTGGCAAGACCCTCGAAACCTTTCTCTATAGTATGGTAAGTCTCCTTGTGCGGTTAGGCTTTGTCTTCTTCCTGATTCCTGTCTATGGCATCTACGGCTATCTGTGGGGACTGCTTGTGAGCCAGCTTGTACAGACCGTTCTGTGTATGATCGGGGTTCGGAAGATCCGGTAAACTGAGGATTAACTATTCAGGATCCCATTCATAAAATTGCTGCTATAAATTTACGGAATCAATATATAATTGAAGCATTTTCGTATGTTCTCAGCAGTAAACGCTTCAACCTGTACTGAATCATTACACCAGGCTGCTTAACAGACCCAGGCAGCCTTCCATTACATCCTCATATGTTGCATCAAAATTGCCGGTATACCAGGGATCCGCAATGTCCCTTGTTTTCCCTGCAAATTCCAGAAGCTTATGAATCTTGTTCTCCGGATCCCCTCCGGCGATCCGCTCCATATTGCGGATATTCCAATCATCCATTCCGATTAAATAATCGTATGTTTCATAATCCGCACGTGTCATCTGAACCGCTCTATGTGGAATTAACGGGATTCCTTCCTCCCGAAGCTTTCGTACCGTTCCCGGATGTGGCGGATTTCCGATCTCCTCGCGGCTCGTTGCTGCAGACTCAATCTGAAACCGATCGGATAAGTTCCGCTCCTTTACCAAATAAGTCATCACACTCTGCGCGAGCGGACTACGGCAGATGTTGCCGTGGCAGATGAATAAGACTCTAATCATACGCTTTTTCCTTTATTTTCAAGT
>ERZ791927.1525-NODE-1525-length-17446-cov-2.806222_pt1 | contig 17446 bp, 19 predicted proteins | sample MGYA00510130_ERZ791927 | MGnify/ENA primary metagenome ERZ791927 (study PRJEB30046, sample SAMN00792055) | human gut metagenome | study: EMG produced TPA metagenomics assembly of the A metagenome-wide association study of gut microbiota in type 2...
TCCGAGCGGGCGGATTTGGCGTTTGCCCGGGTAAACGCCGCTTTCACAAAGCGGGAGGGGGAGGACAGATCGCCGGGCAGCCCGTAGGCACCCATACCGCGGCTGAACAGTGGTAACTCTGCTCCGGGTACGGCGTTGTTTTCCGGCTGGCGGGGCGACAGTCCTTGGTACAGGCTCAGATGGCGCATTTGCTCCGGGAACGGTGGATTGTTGGTGAGTACGCCAACCGGATTGTCGTACAGGTGCAGTCCGTCGGCCATAGATTCTACGACCACTGCACCGGTACGATCTGCGATTAGCCAGTGCAGCTGGGCGCGAGGCATTGCAGTGTTAAAGAGCGTATCGGTGAGTTGCAGGTTTTGCAGTTTTTCTTTGGCCTCTGCCAAATTGGCACATTGACCCAGTAGCCAAGGGATAAATTCAAATTGTGCTACATTTTCTTTATCATGACCCGGTTCGGAATACGCAGCGTTGCCGACAAAATTCAGCCCCGCCATGCACAGGCCCTTTTCGTTCATCGCATCATAGTAAAGGGGATAGTCCTCTGCCACCAGCCCCATACCGATGATGGCGTAGTGGTGCGGCTGATCCTCCGTGTGGCGAAAGCGCAGGGCGTAGTTCCTGGGGGTGATCACGATTTGGTTGCCATAAGAAACTTCATAATCCAGAGTGCGGCCAAAATAAAAACCGGCCGATTGATAGGTTGCTGCTGTGCACATAGGCGTGGCTCCTTTCTTTTTTACCATTATAGCATACCCGGTTTTTCATTGCAATTTTCAAATTGCACGCGGTGGCAACTTGACGGGGTCGGCCATACATTATATAATAAAGGCCGATTTATGGGGAGGGATCTGTATGAAGTTGCGTGTGCCCGCTTTTTATCGGGATTTTGCGTGCATTGCCGGCGCTTGCCCGGACTCTTGCTGCCAAGGCTGGGAGGTGGATGCGGACCCGGCGTCCATGGCGTATTACCACACCTTGCCGGAGAGTGAAATACGCCGGCGTATCTTTTCTGTTTTGGATCAAGATGAGTACGGCAATACTGTTTTTCGCCTGTCAGATCAAAAGCGCTGTCCCTTTTTGAACAGCGAGAATCTGTGCGATATGCATATTGCCATCGGCGGGGAGCATACGCCTTTTACCTGCCGTACCTTTCCTCGGTTTATCAATGACTTTGGCGCATTGCGGGAGATGGGACTGTCCTTTAGTTGCCCGGTGGCAGCTGAGATGATGTTTGATCCTAAGTATGATTTCTCTTTCACCGAGGAGATGAACGATCTGCCCCCAACCCTCAATGACATTGACGCCCGGTTATACTTCACCCTGCTGTCGGCACGCAAGACCGCTTATGCCCTGGTGCAGGACAGCACAAAGCCCCTTGCCCGGTGCCTGGCGGAATTACTGGATTTTGCAGAGGAGCTGCAAGGCCAAATCGGTGCGTTGCCCACAGTGACCGAGAAGATGGATTTCCGCTCTGTGTTCCAAAATCCGGAGCTGATCAATCCCCAGTGGCCGGAGAAGGTGGCAGTCGGTGATCTGTCTGCCCCGGTGGGAGAGAGCCATTTCGGTCGGCAGATCGCCATGTATTTTCTGTTTCGCTACTTCCTGAACTTGGGACTGGAGGGTGATGTGCTCTCCGCTGCCAAAATGGCGGTGGTGGGCGTGCTGGTGCCCACTTATTTTGGTACAGACAGCTGGGTAATGCACCTGTGGAGCAAGGAGACCGAGCACAGCGATGTGAATATGGAGCGCTATCGCCGTCTGCTTTGCACCGCCGATTGCTTGTCTGTCCCGGCCCTGAAATCTCGGTTGGTATAGGCAAAAATAATTGCGATTTACAAAAAGAAAAGCGTTCCGTTGCGGAACGCTTTTTGTGTTGCCTGATTGCACTTGTGATGGGATGATTACAACTGCGCGGCGGCGTAGGCGGCGCCAAGGAGGCCGGCGGTGCTGCCCAGCTTGGTGCGCACAATGTTCACCTTTTTGTAATTCTCCATCATATTTTTGTAGATCTTGCGGTCAATCAACTCAATAATATAGTCCTCGTTGATGACCCCGCCGCCTAAGATCACCAAAGGCGGGTTGAAAATATAAATCAAATTGGTGAGTCCCAGGATCATCTCGTCAATCCATTGATCCACCACAGCGCGCACAGCCGGGTCCTGCAAATTTTCTTTTTCAAAGATTGTAAAAGCGTCCAGCGGTTTGTTTGTGGCGGTACGCACCTTTTCAATCAGCGCCTTGGTGGAGGCGTATCGCTCGTAGCAGCCTTTTCCGCCGCAGGGGCAGTCCAAACCGCCGGCGTGGGTGATCATATGGCCGAACTCCGCTGCGCAGGAGGCACTGCCTTTATACAGCTGACCGTTGAGATACAGCGCACCGCCGATTCCGGTGCCGTACATCAGGCAGAGAAAGTCTTTTTGTCCCTGTCCGGCGCCAAAGTGCGCCTCGCCCAGAGCTGCCGCATTCACATCATTCTCCACATAGGTGGGCAGACCGGTGTCGTTCTCAATGCGCTTTTTGATCATCATACCGGTGTAGTAGGGGATATTCCCGGCGGAATAGACCACAATGCCGTTTTGGCTGTCTACCTGCCCAACGGTGGACACCGCCACCCGATCAATATGCTGGTATGTACCGATGATCTCCAGCAGTCGCTCCATAATTTGTTGGCCACCCTGCTGCGCCTGTGTGGGCACCGTGTGTACATCGCTGAGCCGGAATTGCTCGTCGCACAGTGCATAGCGAATGTTGGTCACGCCAATGTCAAAAGTGAGAATGTTCATAATCGTCCTCCAGTGATAAACGTTGCCTGCCGGTCTTGGTACCAGTGTATGCTCGTCCCGCAAGGGATAGAACAACCCATCGGCAAACAGGTTTCCCCTTGATTGTTATTATATCAGCAAAAAATTCAAATTTCAACACAATATGAATTGAAAAAAAGCCTTGTTTATGGTAAGATCAAAACAGAACCACCAAATTGGAGGAATACCCATGAATGAAGAAAAAAAGCGCCCGGAGCAGGAAACAAAAGCACCGGCACAGATCGATATAACCCCCGGGGAGCCGACGGCCCCGGCAGCAGAGGAACCGATCCCGACGGAAGAAAGCCCGGCGGCGGAAGCACCGCAGACGGAAAAGGCCGGGCAGACCGCACCGGTGCTGTGCAGCCCGCTGATCGTGCACAAAGAGGGGGACGCCTCTTACCAGCCGGACGCGGTGGAGGACGGAATGACCGCCACCCATACGGAGGACGAGCTGGAGGCACCCACCATTGAGCGTCACCGGTTTCGTAAAAAGAAAAAGAACCACAAGGGCGCCTATGTGCTGATCCTGTTGCTGGTGGCGGCCGTGGCTGTGTGCGCTGCCTTGTACTTTACCGGTACATACGACTTTGGCTTAAAACCAAAGGAGACCACCACCCAGGCGGCAAAGACGGAAGACACCACCCATGAAACCACCAATTACGACCATGTGATCACCGTAAAGGGAACGTATCTGTTTTACGAGGGCCAGGAGGTGGACGGCGTAGAGGGACTGATCGCGGCGATTAAATATGAGCCGGCAGGCAGCACTTTTACCGTGCAGGACGAGAACGCCAACAGCAACTTCTTAAATAATAATGTGCTGTCTACTCTGTCCTTGTATAAGATGAATTACAAGATTACCCACATTGTGTCCTCCGGCCTGACCTCTAAGAATGAGACCACCCGGCCGCAGACTGCCAAGCCGACCGCTGCGGCAACAAAGAGCAATGATCAATGATTTTTATCTGCGTGCGGCGGATTTGCCGGCGGATACCCGCAGTTTGGTCACCGAATGGATAGAGGCGCACCCGCGACGGCTGCAATGGGCGGTGCGCCGTACCAGACAGTATTTTGGCTATTTGGATCACTGCAACGATTTGACCCGCCTGGCGGTGGTGCTGGCTATGCTGCCGGATACCCACGAAAAATACAGGCAATTGGGCATTGAGGATACGGTGTTTGCAGATACCATGAGCGACATCGGCATTTGGTGCGCCAATTGCGGCGGTGGCGGCCTGCACAATGTGCACTGGATCAAAAATCATTTGGACGCCCGGCTGTTTCGCCTGGGGCGGTTGCAATTCCAGCTGTATCGGTTGCCGCCGGTGGCTGCATATCCCCGTACCGCGCCGCTGACGGTAGGCGCGCCGGTGGTGTATATCCATATTCCTCAGGGCGCGCCCCTGGAGCCGGAAGCCTGTCGGTTGTCGATTGCCCGGGCACGGGCGTTTTTTGATCGGGTGTTCCCGGATTATGCCTATACCTGCTTTTTTAGCGAAAGCTGGCTGCTGTTTAGCGGCAACAAGGATTTTATGCGCCCTGGGTGCAATATTTTGCAGTTTGCGGCGCTGTTTCATCCGGTGTGCGACCTGCCTTTCCCGGCACAGACCATGGAGCGGGTGTTTGGCGCCAAGTGTCGCCGCACAGAGGATTACCCGGCGGAGACGGACCTGCAACGGCGGTTGAAAGCCTATTTGCTTGCCGGTGGGCAGCCGGGTATGGGCGTAGGATATATTGAGCGATAACGGCCATGGAGGCAATTATGAAGTATTTTACAAAAGAATGGTACCGTGCCGCGCTGGCTGAGGAACAGCAGCGAGCAGCGGGCGGCAAGTTAAAATTCAATAAAAAGCCGGACAACGCCATGCGGGACTATCAGCGGGCGCTGTCTAAAATTCAAAGCAAGCTGCCGGCGTGCGTATGCAAGACCTTCCACGGCAGCGTGATCACCGATGTGGCGGCGCGCCAAGACCAGGTGGTGCTGTATTTTGACAACAGCGAGAGCTTTTCCGATGTGGAGAAGCTGGTGCTGTACGACGCAGATATTACTTGCAGCGAGGGCGACCCGGTGGGCGAGACCTGGCTTCACGAGGAAGTGAGCTTGGCGGACGGCGCCTTTTGCCTGGCAGCGCTGCTGGGGGACGAGCAGGGCGAGCTGTACGAATTTGCCGTTCGCTTTACCCATGCGGAGTGCGTGGTCACGGACTATACGGACAGTACCGAGGCCGGTATGGCGGAGACTTTGGAGAGCATTACCGCCCTTTGCGCCGAGGAGGCGGGGCTGGATTATGACGCCCCCACGCCGGAGGCGCTGGGAAAATTCTTGCAGGGCATCGGCGGCTACAAGATCGCTGAGGAGAACCTGTACCGCTTTGAGGCGGGGGTGTTCAACCAGGCTTGCGAGGAGTTCTATGAACTGTTGTTTACCCGCCGGGTGTGCGCCCGCAGCGGCAACTGGGAGCTGACCATTTGCTTCTATTATCCGCCGGAGGCGCAGCTGGAGGAATACTCTGACCTGGTGTGCGCCGATGACCCGGACAGCTTTGTAAAAGAGGTGTTGGCGTCCGAAGCCCTGCAAACCGTGCTGACCCGATACAAACCCATGCGCGTGCGCGTTCATGCCGAGCAGGTGTAAAAACCGAATACATACGCAAAGGGCTTGGCTTTTTGCTGATGACAGGATTCCGTGTATTCATGGTGCACGGAATCTTTTTTTGTTCGCGGGTGTAACAAACGGCGGTATTTTCGCTCTATATCTATGAAGCCGGGTGCAGGAGAGCGAATTGGCGCGATCTGTAAGACTGGACCGGCTTGGAGAAAGGAACAAATTTCTATGAAAAAGACAGTATCTATTTCTTTGGCAGTGTTGATTTTGGCAGCGACATTTCTGTTTTGCAGTGCGCCTGCCTGGGCAGAAAGCACGGTGCATTGGGCAGTGCGAGAAAATCCCCAGGACACGCTGGGTTATGTGAACGATCAGCCCAGCGATGATGTGCAGCTGACCGCAGACCCTGCCACTGGTGGCTGCAAGATCACTTATACCGGCAAGGGTACGGTGACCGGCTGGTCCTTTCCGCTATCCAAATCCGGCGAGGATTACAAGATCCTGTCCCAGGGGGACAAGAGTATCACCGTTCGGCTGTTGCGGGAGGATCAGGCGCTGCCTTATGTGCAGGCCCATGTGCGAGCGAGTCAAAGCGAAGGAAGCACCCGGCAAAAGGCGAAACCCACTGCCAATCAGCGGGAAACAGCCACCAAGGTCCAGGGGACCCAAACTGTTCCTGCCACCGTGGTGGCATCCGGCGAGAAAAATACCACAGAGACGACCGGCGCAAAGGTGACGGATACAGAAACCACTGCCACTTTGCAGGCAAAGCAGGAGACAAAGGACAAGAAAAGCCGCAAGATCGGCGTGTCGCTGACCGTCGCAGGCATTGTTTGCATATTGGCCGTTGGCGGCTATATGGTCAAAAAATACAGCGCCTGCAAATAATTCGCACTCTTCAGAAAAGCGGGGGGGACTTTTGGCTTTGAATGGGCCAAAGGAGGTTTGGATATGACAGAAAAAGAACTTGTGCTGTGTGCGCAGGCCGGTGATGTAGACGCTTTTTGCACGCTGTATGACCGATATAAGCGCAAGCTGTATAACTATGCCTATTACAAATTGGGCAATACCCAGGACGCGGAGGACGCCGTGCAGGATTGTATGCTTGCCGCATATGCCCGGTTAGAGCAGTTGAAAAAAGCGGAGGCCTTTGCCGCCTGGCTCTATGCCATTTTGTATCATGGCTGTATGGCCGGGATTAAGGCCCAGATCGCCCGCCGGGAGCAGGCAGATATTGACGCATACGCAAACAGCCTTTCTGCCGCGCAAAGTGCGGACCTTGAAAGTCAGGAACTGCGCCAGGCACTGGGTATTTTAAGTGAAGAAAATCAGAATATCGTTCTTCTGTCTGTTGTTGTAGGACTGAGCAGCCGAGAAGTGGCAAAAATTACAGGACTGACGGCCGGAACGGTTCGGCAACGACTGCACAGGAGTTTATCCAAAATGAAAAGCTATTTGTCTTAAGGGAGTGATTCAAATGAAAAATCAGGATTTCAATTTCATCAAAGACAAATTTGACAGCGCGCAGCCGGAGCTGCCGGAGAGCCTTAGCCGTGATCGGCTGCGGCAGCACATTTTGGCCGGTGCAGAACCAAAGGTCGTTCCTTTTCCTCAGCGGAAGAAGCACCGGGTCGCAATGTTGGCAGCTGTGGCCTGCTTTATGCTCCTGTGTGGCACGGTGGTGGCTGCGGGCTCCGGCGATCTGTTTTCTCGGGAGCGGGTGGTGGATTTTGCAGACTACAATGAGGTGTATGCGGTGACGGCCACGCTGCAACCGGCAACGGGGGGCGAGTCCGGCTGCGAAGAGGCCGGTGCCGTATTTCATCGTGCAGAAGCAGGCGTGGAACAGCCGGCACAGATCAAGATCGCAGACGGGTACTTGTATTACGCTTATACCAACAGCAATTCCATGAAAAACAGAAATCAGATCTATATTTTTGAAGTTCGTGGCCGAGAGACCAAATTGCTGTATCGCATGGTAGGCACAGTGCCGGACGATGCGGAGCTGGAGGGCGTTTTTGTGTGGGGCGATCGGCTGACGGTATGCGCCACAACGGACAGTACCACCTATATTCAAGTTTACAATGTGGAGAATAAAAAGCAGCCGGTACTCTTGGGTAAATGGACCCAAAGCGGCCGGTATGCTACCGCAAATGCGGTTGGTGACACCTTGTATGTAACATCGGATTATACTTTTGCACCCAAGGATCAGACGGCCATTCCGTATATTGCAGACGGCACGCAGGCCCTGCGGGCGCAGGCAAAAGATATAGTGGGCTTCCAAAATGTGCAGCAGTCCAGATACGCGGTGATTGGCACGCTTTGCCTTTCCGAGCTGCAGCCCACTGTGCAGGTGCAGGCGGTGCTTGGCGGCTTTGCAAAGGTCACTTGCACGCCAAAGGCTATGTTCATTGGTGCGTATGCAGACGGCGGTACGACCGATGTGCAGTCGGCGGTCAAACTGGATTTGCAGCGGGGTAAATTCACTTTTGCCACCAAAAAAGAGCGGCAAACTTATCTGGCAGCGCCGTTCCGGTTGGAAAAATCCGCCACCGCCCAAACGGTGTACCCTGTGGGGGACCGCTGGCTTAGTGTGGAGGAGAACCTGAACGACGGACAAAATTGTCTGGTACTCTATGATGGCAGCGGCAAAGCGTTAGACAGTGTAAAGCTGGAAAAGGCCACGGTTTTGTCCGATTTGGCTGTCAACACCACCGGCGAGGCGTTTGCGTTACCTGCCTGTTTTGCCGAGAACGCGCAGCGTAGCTATGGCGTGATCACCTTTACGGTACAAGATGATCATATTGTGCTGACCCATCCATACAAAAATACCGATGACCGGCTGATGTATCAGGGAAAATGCGCATGGTATGCGGGCAATGTGTACAGCGTAAATGTGAATGACACGGTGTCGGACGATGAAAAACTGCAAGTGTTTTCTTATGCCTATACGGATTAGTATATAAATATAATACGACCCCGGAGGGTGTATGCTCTCCGGGGTGCTTTTTTGCTCGGCAATGATCGGGACTTTCTTACTCGTCCGTATCAAAACCGGCTTCCCAAGGCCAAGGATCGCGGAGCCAGGCATCGCTGTTGGCGCCGTTCAGAACCAGGGGGCCAAAGCGCGCCTCGTACTCTTTGGCCAAAGTATCATATTTCTCTTTATAGGCGTTATAGAGCGCCGTGGCGTCCGGGCAGTTGGGGTGGGTATCCAGGAATTCCCGCATCTCCCACATAGCGAACTGCATGGCGGACAGGCGACGCAGCAATTTATCTTTCTTCACTTGGCGCTCCCTCCTAAAAAGACTTTGTTCAAGGTGGGGAACAGCGTGCCGCATTGCAGCGCTTTGTCCTCATCGTAGGTGATCATATCCGTTTGCAGCGGCACATAGGCCATGGTCACGGCAGCGTCCTTTGGCAGCGGGGGCCGATTGTCGCAGGCTTCCTTTGCCGCAGATTCTCTTTTTAAGAAAGAGGGGTTAAAAAGCTCCTCGTATTTCTCCATAATGAACTCTCCTTTCTCACTATTCTATGCCGTTTTTTAGGCGGGTGTGCACAGTTGCGCCCACCGGTGGGTGGCATAGAATGATAGGGGAGTTTTTATTTTCTCTCCCTTTGATTAAATTCTTGCAGATCCGGCTATCCTAAGCATGACGGGAGTGCGGCCGCACCCGGGTCTGAATTTGCATACGAGGGTGATCCAAGTGCTTGTAAAGCGCGGAGAAATTTATTACGCGGACTTAAGCCCGGTGGTGGGCTCAGAGCAGGGGGGCGTGCGCCCGGTGCTCATTGTACAAAACGATGTGGGCAACAAATACTCGCCCACGGTGATCGCTGCCGCCATTACCTCCCAGCACGACAAAAGCCTACCCATATTGAGGTGAACGCCGGCAGCTGCGGGTTGGCGCGGGACAGCGTGGTGCTGCTGGAGCAGGTGCGCACCATTGACAAACGCCGCCTAAAGGAGCGTATGGGCGCGCTGGACGGTCAGGATATGGGCAAGGTGGACCACGCCATTTCCGTGTCCTTTGGGTTGTAGCTTTTGCGCATCGGCTCTTTCTTTTTGCCGCTCTTTGTGCTATACTGGGAGCAGAAACGCAAAGGAGAACGGATATGCAAAAGATCGCCAAGTTTGAAAAAGTAAGTTTTGACCGGTTCCAAAAGGACTGGCTAAAAGCGTTCCCGGAGACGGAGGATGTGCAGGCTGTCTATGACAGTATCGTGCTGCCACAGCGCGCCACCGCCGGGTCTGCTGGGTATGATTTTTATGTGCCGGCTGCGGTAACCTTCCCGAAGGACGCCTCTGTGCTGGTGCCCACCGGCATTCGCGCCCGGATGGCTGGCTTCTGGCGATCTTTCCCCGCTCCGGGCTGGGTTTTAAGCACCGGATCGGGCTGGATAATACCGTTGGCATTATTGACGCCGATTATTACGGCTCCTCCAACGAGGGGCACATTATGATCAAAATGAGCTGCACCGCGCACGATGCGGGTCACAGCGCCACGGTAGCCGCCGGCGACGGCTTTGCCCAGGGTATTTTTCTGCCCTTTGGGATCACCGAGGACGACGCCGCCGACGGGGTGCGGGACGGCGGATTTGGTTCCACCACAAAGAAATAAATCACGCACAAATGGCCGTGTGCCCACGCACGCGGCCTGTATTTTTGCAAAAGAAAAGGGCTTGAGATCATCAAATCTCAAGCCCTTTTTGTCTGCTTTCTATTAGCCCTGGTCAATGGGGTTGGCGTTGTCCTTTTTGGACTCGCGGCCGTATTTTTCCTCAAAGCCGGGATTGATGTAATCCTCCACGATCTTGCCGTCACGGATACGCACCACCCGCTCCGCCTCCATGGCGATCTCATTATCATGGGTGATGACCACCACGGTGCGGCCCTCGTCCTTGAGTCGGTGCAGAATCGCCATAACCTCTTTGGTGGATTTGGTGTCCAGGTTGCCGGTGGGCTCATCGGCCAAAATGACCGGAGGTGCTGCGGCAATGGCGCGAGCCACGGCCACGCGCTGCTGCTGCCCGCCGCTCATTTCCGCCGGCAGATGGTGCATGCGCTTATCCAGTCCCACGCGAGCCAGCGCTTTCTCGGCGATCTCTCGCCGCTCCTGGCGTCCCATACCTCTGTATACCAGCGGCAGCTCCACATTCTCCACAGCGGTCAGGGAGGAGATCAGGTTGAACCCCTGAAAGATAAAGCCGATCTGCTCATTGCGGATCACGCTCATCTGGTCGTCGGTCAGATCCTCTACCAGGTTGCCGTTGATGTAATACTCCCCGCTGGTGGGTACATCCAACAGACCCAGCATATTCATCAAGGTGGACTTACCGGAGCCGGACTGGCCGATAATGGCTACGAATTCACCCTCGTCAATGGTCAGGCTTACGCCGTCCAGCGCGTTCACCTGGTTCTCGCCGGGGTTGTAGATTTTATAAACATCGCGTACATCAATCAAGTGCATGACGGTACCTTCTTCAACTAAGATTTACAAATAGTATAATGATATTTTACAGAAGCGAAAGACAAATGTCAAGGGTATAATCGTGAAGTTTCTATGAATAATAGGGATGAGGTGATTTTTTGGGTATCAGTAAGAGTGATTACAGCAAGATGGCGGACAAGGCCAGCCCCAATTCCCCAAAGCTGTTGAACGCGGTGAAGGCGTTTTTGTTCGGCGGTGGTATTTGTCTGCTGGGGCAGCTGCTGAATACATTGTTTGAGAGCCTGGGATTGGGGGAGCGGCAGGTGCGCCTGCCCACCCCGGCGGTGCTGATCGTTGCAACGGCGGTGCTTACCGGTATCGGTGTGTTTGACAAGATCGCCCGCCAGGCAGGTGCAGGCACGATTGTGCCCATTACCGGTTTTGCCAATGCTGTGGTGTCGCCGGCGCTGGAATTCCAGCACGAGGGCTTTGTACTGGGTACGGCGGCGCAAATGTTCTCCATTGCCGGACCGGTGCTGGTGTACGGTGTGACTACCTCCGTGCTGTACGGCCTGATCCTCTTTGTTTTTCATTTGTATTAAGGGGGCGGGACGATGATCTATCTTTATGCGTTTTTGATCGGCGGACTGATCTGTATGGTGGGGCAGCTGTTGATGGATCTGACCAAGCTGACACCTGCGCGGATTTTGGTACTGTTTGTGTGTCTGGGAGTGGTGCTGGGCGGTCTGGGTTGGTATCCTAAACTGGTGGAGTTGGCAGGTGCCGGCGCTACGGTGCCGCTGACCGGCTTTGGCAATGCACTGGCTCAAGGGGTCAAGGAAGCAGTGCAAAAGGACGGTCTGCCGGGCGTGTTCACCGGCGGGTTTACCGCCTGCGCCGGTGGGGTGACCGTGGCGGTGCTCAGCGCACTGGTGGTAGCCTGGGTGGCAAGACCTAAGGATAAATAATTTGTCACTACGAGTTATTACAAGCGAAAAATTGCGAATATTTGTTGAAAGTGCACAATAAATGTTCGTCAACTCCTATTGAATGTGCAAGACTATTGTGCTATAATGATAAAAAACAGATAGGAGGTACATACTAATGGCTGCTATGACATACGAGTCTATTGTTGCGGCTGTGCGCAAAAAGCTCAGCAAGGCAGATGTTTCGTCCATTCCCGGCACTTTGGCATTCCAGGTCGATGTGGAAGGCAAAGCAGAGGGTATCTTTTACATAGAGATCAAGGACGGCCAGCTGCATGTGGAGCCTTATGATTACCATGATCGTAATGCACGGCTGATCATCAACGGCACCAACTTGATGAAGTTGGTGAACGGCAAGCTGGATCCGGTGCTGGCTTTCACCACCGGCAAGCTGAAAGTAGACGGCGACACCAACGCCGCTATGGAGCTGATTCGCTTCTTAAAGTAAGCGGTTTTGACCGTTGTACGGACAAGCGCTGCACCTGTTTTCGTATTAAGCAGGGGCGGCGCTTTTTTCTTTCTTTTTGCGGGGGCAGGAGGTGCGGCTGGTTCTTGGTTTCCGTGATTTTGGTAAAAATCCCATATCTTTTTTTCTTTTTTCACAAAAGGTCTTGGAAACGACCGGCAAATATTGTATAATGTAACAGCGAATTCCATTCGGCATTATGTGAAGGGAGATTTAGAATGAAACACGCTGACATTGTGAACAAGATGAGCCTGGAGCAAAAGGCGGCTTTTGTTTCCGGTTTTGACTACTGGCACCTGGAGGAGGCCCCGGAGCTGGGTCTGCCCAAGATCATGGTAACGGACGGCCCTCACGGCCTGCGTAAGCAGAACCCTAACGGCGACTCCGTGGGTCTGGGTAACTCTTATCCGGCTACCTGCTTCCCCACCGCTGCTACTTCCAGCTGCTCTTGGGACGAGGAACTGCTGCGCAAAGAGGGCGAGGCGCTGGGTGAGGAGTGCTTGCAGGAAGAAGTTTCTGTAATTCTTGGCCCCGGTACCAACATTAAGCGCGCGCCGGTTTGCGGCCGTAACTTTGAGTATTTCTCTGAGGACCCGTACCTGGCCGGTAAGTGCTCTGCCAACATCATCAACGGCGTACAGTCCAAGGGCATCGGTACTTCTTTGAAGCACTTTGCCTGCAACTCGCAGGAGGCATACCGTATGGTCATCAACGAGGTGATCGACGAGCGTGCTATGCGCGAGATCTATCTGACCGCCTTTGAGATCGCCATTAAAGAGGCACAGCCTTGGACGGTGATGAACTCTTATAACCGTATTAACGGCGTTTATGCTTCTCAAAACGGCTGGCTGCAACAGCAGGTGGCTCGCGGCGAGTGGGGCTTCCAGGGTCTGTTCGTGACCGACTGGGGCTCTTCCGTAGACCGTATTCCCGGCTTGGAGAACGGCACCGATCTGGAAATGCCGTCCTCCGGTGACCTGAACACCCAGCGGATCATTGCCGCTGTCAAAGAGGGTAAGCTGGACGAGAATGTGCTCAACGAGCGGGTAGACAATGTGGTCAACCTGATCCTGAAAGCCAAGAAGACCCTGGACGAGGGCAAAAAGACTTATGATGTGGATGCGCACCACGACCTGGCTTGCCGGGTAGCCGAGGGCTCCATTCAGCTGCTGAAGAACGACGATGGCCTGCTGCCGTTGAAGAAAGGGCAGAAAGTGGCCGTCATCGGCGAGATGGCTAAGGCTCCCCGTTACCAGGGCGCCGGCTCTTCCGTGATCAACCCCACCAAGATGGAAAATGCCTATGACAATCTGGTAGAACTGGGCGTAGATGTGACTTATGCCCAGGGTTACAAGAAGGGCACCGAGCAGGTGGACGACGCACTGGTGGCCGAGGCTTTGGCTGCTGCTAAGGCTGCGGATGTGGCTGTGGTGTTTGCCGGCTTGACCGAGGAGTTTGAGGGCGAGGGTTATGACCGCGCGAATATTGAAATGCCCGCCAATCATAATCAGCTGATCGAACAGGTGGCTGCTGCCAATCCCAACACCGTGGTGGTGCTGGCAGGCGGTTCCGTGATTCACATGCCTTGGCTGAACAGCGCAAAGGCGCTGCTGAACAGCGGCCTGTCCGGCCAGGCCGGCGGCAAGGCTGTGGCTCGTATTTTGACCGGCGCCGTATGTCCCAGCGGTAAGACCTCCGAGACTTATCCGCTGTCCTTTGAGGATAATCCCACCTATGGCAACTATCCCGGCCAGCCGGTGGTCAGCGAGCATAAAGAGAGCGTATACATCGGCTACCGCTACTATGACACCGCAGAGAAAGAAGTGCAGTTCCCGTTCGGTTACGGCCTGTCTTATACCACTTTTGAATACAGCGATCTGGAGCTGTCCTCCTCCAATATTAAGGACACGGACGACCTGACCGTTACCTTTAAGATCAAGAACACCGGCGATGTGGACGGCGCAGAGATCGCAGAGATTTATGTGGCCGATCAGGAGAGCACCATCTTCCGTCCCAAGAAGGAGCTGCGTGCCTTTAAGAAAGTGTTCCTGAAAGCCGGGGAGGAGAAGGAAGTCTCCGTTACCCTGTCCAAGCGCGCCTTCGCATTTTATAATGTGGAGCTGCAGGACTGGCAGGTAGAGACCGGTTTGTTTGATATTATGGTTGGTGCTTCCAGCCGGGATATTCGCCTGACTAAGGCTGTAAATATCATTTCCGACTGCACCGCTGCCGTGCCGGATTACAGAAAGACGGCACCGGCTTACTACACCGCAGACCTGGCGGCAATGGACGATGCCCAGTGGACCGCTGTGTATGGCAAGGAACTGCCTGCCCGTGAGCGGGACACCACCAAGCCCATTGACCTGTACAACTGCCTGGACGATGCCAGCCACACCAAGTGGGGCGGCAAGATTTGCCGTCTGATCAGCAAGGTGGTGGGCAAGTTCGGCTCTGCGGAGAACGGTGACGGTCAGATGCTGGCAGCTATGGCTACCCAGATCCCGATCCGTAACTTTATCGCCATGTCCATGGGCGTGTTCTCCCCCAAGATGGCAGAGGGCCTGTTGATGATCCTCAACGACGATCGTTCCACCTTCGTTGGCTTTAATAAGATCCTTGGCGGCATTGGCGGCGCTTTGGCGAAGCTGCCCAAGCTGCTCAAGTCCATCTAAATTTCCTTACATAACCGCAGAACCCCGCACCAAACGGTGCGGGGTTTTTGCGCTTTTAATTATGAAAAATGCCCCGGTACCGCAGTACCGGGGTGTTGGGGGTTGCTTATTTATACAAGGGACCGTAGGTGGCGCAGGCGCGGTAGTCTGCGGACTGGCGGTCTTCTGTGCCAAAGGCAGCCCAGGCGTGGGGGCGGAAGATCTGCGCTTCCGGCACATTGTGCATATTCACGGGGATACGCAGCATGGAGGCCAGGGTGATCAAATCGGCGCCTACATGGCCGTACACGGTAACGCCGTGGTTGGCGCCCCAGTTGGCCATCACACTGTACACATCCTTAAAGGCGCCCTCGCCGGTGAGCCGGGGGCAGAACCAGGTGGTGGGCCAGGTGGGATCCGTGCGCTTGTCGATGGTGTTGTGGATCTGATCCGGCAGGTCTGCGGTGTACCCCTCCGCCAGTTGCAGAACCGGGCCGATGCCGTCAATCACATTCACGCGCAGCATGGTTACCGGCATCTCTGCACGGCAGCGGAAGTGGCTGGAGAAGCCGCCACCGCGGAAGTATTCATAGTTTGCTCGGCACCAGTCGGTGGCGTTCAGGCAGGCTTTAATGTCCGCATCCGTCATTTCCCAAAACGGTTTCATGCAAGGCTCGCCCTTGGCATTGCGGCAGGCACCGGTGCCGTCCAGTGCGGTAGCACCGGAGTTGATCAGGTGGATAAAGCCATCTTTTGCCACGCCGGTGGGCGCCATTCCGGTGACCCGCTGGCAGGCCTCCGGGCTCCAATAGGTACGCACATCGTGGAAGCAGGGAGCGGTGCCGGAAACCAGTGTGCCCAGCATCATCGCTACGCCGTTCAAAGTATCGTTCTCTGTGGCAAAGGGCGTGGGGGCCTTTTTGCCGTTCCAGTCAAAGCTGGAAGCCATAATGGCCTCGGTAAAGTCCGCATTGGGCAGCCAGTCGGTCCAGTTGCGTTGCCCCTGGAAGCCGCCGGCAATGGCGTTCTTGCCCAGAGCTTCCTCGTGCCAGCCCATTTCGTCCAGCTTGGGATTGCCGTAGAGAATGTCCCGCATGATCATGGTCATCTTGGTGATGAACGCCCAGTCCTTGTTCGGGTCTACCACCTTGGACTTGCGAATGATCTCCGGCAGGTCCTTACCGGCGTTGCAGTCAAAGCCCTCTTTGCAGTTGGCCTTGACCCAGCTCAGCGCTTTGTCAAACTCGTCATGATCGTAAATGCCCAGGGTGATCCGGCGCACAATCTCGGTCATATCTACCCACTCGGCACGAATGCCAAAGTATTTTTGGAACATTTCCGCGTTGCAGAAGCTGCCGGCAATACCCATGGCAATGCCGCCCAGGTTCACATAGGCCTTGTTCTTCATCCAGCCTACTGCAGCGGCAGCGTGGGCAAAGCGCAGGATCTTCTCTGCCACATCGGCAGGGATCTCTTTGTCCGTCATATCCTGCACATCATGGCCGTAAATGGAGAAGGCAGGCAGTCCCTTTTGCGCGTAAGCAGCCATGACGGCGGCCAGGTACACAGCGCCGGGGCGCTCTGTGCCGTTAAAGCCCCAAACCGCCTTAATGGTGTGGGGGTCCATGTCAAAGGTTTCTGATCCGTAGCACCAGCAGGGGGTCACCGTCAGGGTGGCAACCACATTCTCGCCGGCAAAGTATTCGGCACACTTGGCTGCCTCTGCGCCGCCGCCGATGGTGGTGGGGGAGAGTACGCATTGTACCGGCGTGCCGTCCGGATAGCGCAGATTTTCTTCGATCAGCGCTTTGGCTGCGGTGGCCATGCCCATGGTCTGCGCCTCCAGGCTCTCACGCACGCCGCCCCAGCGGCCGTCAATGGTGGGGCGAATACCGATTTTTGGATAAGTCATCGTCATTACCTCCGTTTGCGCTTAGCGCAATATGTTTTGAAAGTCACGGTACGCCCGGTCTCGGGCTGCCGTGGGCTTGGGTTCATAGGTCTTTAGTGTCTCGGTCTTGCGGATCAGCTCCCGACCGGCTGCCACATCCGGTAGCTGGTCCAGTGCGATCAGTTGCAGCAGCATATTGCCGAGAGCCGTGGCCTCCGTAGGCCCGGCAATCACTGGGAAAGCCAGGCTGTCCGCCGTCATTTGGCAAAGGAAGCCGTCTTTGGTGCCGCCGCCCAGCAAGTGCAGCACATTAAATTGCCGCCCGGTGCGGGCGCTGATCTGATCCAAAGCAAAGCGGTACTTCATAGCCAGACTCTCGTAAATGCAGCGCACCACAGCGCCTACGCTCTCCGGCACCGGCTGCCCGGTCTCCCGGCAAAAGTCGCGGATCCGTTCCGGCAGGTCGCCGGGGGTGGCGAAGCGGGGATCGTCCGGGTCGATAAAGCAGGTGAACGGCTCCGCCGCCCGTGCCAACTGCTCCAAGTCATTGTAGCTGTATTCCGCACCGGCTCGGCGATAAGCCCGCCGGGTCTCCTGAATCAGCCACA
>ERZ791927.1537-NODE-1537-length-17405-cov-4.785821_pt1 | contig 17405 bp, 14 predicted proteins | sample MGYA00510130_ERZ791927 | MGnify/ENA primary metagenome ERZ791927 (study PRJEB30046, sample SAMN00792055) | human gut metagenome | study: EMG produced TPA metagenomics assembly of the A metagenome-wide association study of gut microbiota in type 2...
CTCCCGAACAGGTTAAAGTGGTCTGTTCGGTTAGCGGGGACAATGGAGAGAATAATCAACGCAAGTTAGGCAAAGATTATCCCATCGGCCAGCCGTCCGACCCCGTAAGGAAGATAAACTTTTACACCTCGACCTGCTTTGAGGGTTGCGACCTTTATGACGAGAACGGCGTTACATTCATTGTCAGCGACGGCAACAAGTCCCACACGCTGTTGGATATTTCAACCTTGTTCACACAGATTTGCGGACGCTTGCGGGATTCCAAATACAAGGGCGAGATTATACACGTCTATTCCACGACCAAGTACAGCCGAGATGTTACCCTCGATGAATTTGTTGCGGCCACCAAGAAAACCTTGCAGGAAGCCGTTCAATATGCCGACGAGATAAATTCATTGAGCGATACGGCACGGGAAAAGACCTTGTCGAAAATCAAATACATCAACGAACAATATGTAAGGATAGAAGATAACCGCCTTATCGTGGATAAGAATTTCGCTAATATGGATATAGTCAATTTCAAAATCTGCCGCCATATTTACAGAACCTATGTAAACCTTACGAATGAACTGCAAAGGAATGGCTACACGATAACCCGCCATACGTTCAGCGAGATTATAGAGAAGATGGAGAACAAGGCCAATGCACGGGTTACATTCAAAGAACTGTTCGATGAATACCACCGTCTGAAAACGACACGACCGTTTTTCTCGCTGGACAATCACGAGGAACTATGCGCCCGAATTGCTGTTAAATATCCGTTGGTGAAGCAGGCATACGACGAATTGGGAACAGACAAAGTGCAGGCATTGAAATATCATGTCGGAAATATCCGTCGGGAGTTGACGAAACAAATGCGACTGCCGAGCGAGTATAAAATCGTGAAGATGATAGATACGGTGTTTCCCAAACAGACACTCATTCCCAAGAGCAAGGCCAAAACGGAACTGCAACGGATATACGACGATTTGGGGATTCAAAAGACGGCAAAGGCCGCAGACCTTGCCAAATGATACGAAATAAAGGAAACAGCGCCCAAAATCAACGGCAGGACAACAGCCTGCATTACCATCATTAGAAAGAGGATGATTGTGAAATAATACATCATAATAAAATATTTACTATTTTTGGGTTATTATTGTTACATATAAATTAACCCATATGAAAATATTTATTAGTTGGTCAGGAGAAAGAAGTCAGAAAATCGCAGAACTCTTTAAGGACTGGATTCAATGTGTAATACAAGCAGCTAAACCGTGGATATCTTCACATGATGTTGACCGAGGTGCATTATGGTATACTGAGATATCAAAAACTTTGGCAGACTCCCAGTTCGGTATACTTTGTCTCACACCTGAAAATAAAACTGAACCGTGGATTCTATTTGAAGCAGGAGCCTTAGCAAAAGGTATTGAAGAAAACAGGGTTTGTACTCTTTTAATTGATTTAAAAAATACAGATATAGGCAATCCTCTTGCTCAATTCAATCACACTATTGCGTGTGATAAAGAGAGTATGTGGAAATTAGTACAAACAATAAATAATGCTCTTTTAGAAAACAAATTGCAAGAAAAGGTTCTTAAAAGCGTCTTTGAAACATATTGGGAGCAATTTTCAGAAAAATATAAAGAAATATCTCAACAATTTAAGCCAGAAGAACATGTTAAAAAGAGAAGTAATGAAGAACTATTAACAGAGATTCTGACTACTGTTCGTGCTATTGATAAGAGGTCTCAGGTAGGTTATTTAGATAATTATATATCAACTTATGATGATATAATAAATAGATATTGGTCTCCTTCCGAAGTGATAAAATTTAGAAACTACATGACCCATAATAAGACTTTCAAAGATTTCTTTAATTCAAATAATGAAGGTATTAAATCTAATGAAGTAGATAATCAAGAAGATAAAAAATAATATTAAGAGTATTTATTAATTCTCAATCATCCAATTACTCCAGCCTTAAACAGGTTGGAGTATTTTTTATATCCCCTGCACATACAGTTACTCTATACTAAAGCCCCCTCCCTATTGTCGAATGTAAAACCTTTTCAGATATGAAAACACTTGACAGGAGAGCGGCGGAGATTTTCCGTAGCATGTTAGCTTTACAAACAACCAAAATCGACAATTCGGACGGTACTTATATGCCCGTCTATATCGAACTAATCGGCCGCATCGACAAGTACGACTTTTTTTCGCTGGCTCATTACGGACAGCAGAACGGCGATGCCATGCGCGACCCCGAAATGCTCTTTGCCCTGCACAATGAAACTCGGCAATTCATTCCGTACTACTATCGCAACGACTATTGCGGTATCGAGGAAAACAGCGTCAGATGGTCGGAAGATGGAATAGCGTTGAACCCGCGCTTACAGGCCAGCCACACAACCTTTGCTAATCAATGGCTTCGTAACATAGCCGCACAACAGGGAATCCAATGACGGCACAGCTATTGGTGGAGAACTGCGTACTGACGAACCAAACCGCAGTCGTGGATGAAATGCTCAACAGGCACTTATTACCCGAAGAATATATCTATCCCTTTGTGGGTGATGTCATGGAATGGTGGCTGATTGATTCGTGGCTGGCCGAACGACTGAAACGAGAGGGAGAGGTTATTATCGAGGAATACGGTTGCTGTTGGTGGGGACGATTAGCCAGCGGACAGTCTATCTGTATGGACAGCGTGATACGGAAAATTGCAGGAGAGTAAAACTACAACCGTGGTTCTATTTATTGGAACGTATAAATTACAGAAATTAGGGGTATTGTAATCTCTACAAGATTTTACTACCCCTAATTTTCGTTTTCATGCTGGCATAAAGTCGATAATTGAGGGTTGGAATGATTTGCAATTCCCGATTAGAGGGAATATGTCGGCTTATTTCTTATATATGGAATATCCCAACCAATGAAGAACTTTTTAGAATGTCAATCTTGATTTTCTGAAACTTTAATCCGAAATTTGAATCTACAATACCCCACGAGTGTTGCGTATTGAGAAACATTTTCTAATTTTGTGGCATCGACCCATACGGGCGGTAACATATTAGTTTAGTGAAAGTGTTTCGCTAATCCTTGTACCGAAATCTGACAGTTTCTACAAAGACGAGGATAACGACAACGCTCATCACCGCATATAGGCATATATCATCTGATATATTCTATTCGGTGTGGGGTATTGTTTCTTATTCGTCTTTGGGTTTTGTCAGAACCTCGGTACAGATAACGAACAACTCCACACTTTCTTTTTGCATATAACCCACCGCAGTAGGAGTTGATACGGTAAAACGTGCGTCACTTGTTTTACTTAAATATTATCATTATGAAAAAACTATTGACCTTTGCCGCATTATTTGCGGTGGTTGCGCTCACATCGTGCAAATACGATGATGATGACATTTGGAACAGCGTTCACGGATTGGAAAACCGTGTCGCAAAATTAGAGGAACTCTGCAAGCAGATGAACACCAACATTTCATCGTTGCAGACCATCGTAACAGCATTACAGAATAACGACTATGTTACGGGGGCTACACCTCTTATGAAAGACGGCAAAGAAATCGGTTATACGATTACGTTCAGCAAAAGCAATCCTATTACCATCTATCACGGTAAAGACGGGCAGGACGGTGAAGATGGCACAACTCCAACTATCGGTGTCAAACAAGATGCGGATGGCGTTTATTATTGGACATTGAATGGGGAATATATCGTGGTCGATGGTGAGAAAATCCAAGCCGAGGGCAAAAACGGTACAAATGGAATAAACGGCACAACCCCGCAATTCAAAATCGAAAACGATTATTGGTTTATTTCCTACGATAACGGAACAAATTGGACGCAGTTAGGTAAAGCGACTGGCGAGGACGGCAAAGATGGAGAAGATGGTGTTGGTGGGGATTCCATGTTTTCAGGCGTGGATTATAAAACCAGCACCGACTATGTAATCTTTACATTGGCTGACGGTACGCAAATCAAACTGCCTACATGGTCTGCTTTTGAAGCCTTACAGCGTCTTTGCAACGAAACGAACACCAACCTCTCTGCATTGCAGACGATTGTAACAGCACTCCAAAACAACGATTATATCACGAGTGTAGACCCGCTGACCGAGAACGGCAAGGTGGTAGGCTATACGATTAAGTTTGCCAAGAGTAATCCGATTGTAATTTACAACGGCAAAGACGGTGCGGATGGTGTCGATGGAAACACGCCCGTTATCGGTGTGAAGAAAGACGGGGATGGCATCTATTATTGGACGCTGGACGGTGAATTTATCATTGTGGACGGACAGAAAATCAAGGCACAGGGGACAGATGGCAGTGACGGTTCGGATGGAACAGACGGAGTTACTCCCAAACTCGAAATTCGAGAGGGCTATTGGTGGATTTCCTATGACAATGGAACGAATTGGACGCAGTTAGGTAAAGCCACGGGTGAAGATGGAGCAGATGGTAAAGACGGTGATAACATCAAAATTACGCAAGACGAAAATAATGTTTACTTTGAATTGGCAGATGGGACAACAATTACAATGCCGATTTCTAATAATGCAACAACCCAATTTATTCAATTTGCTGATCCTATAACAAAGTACTTATGCTTATCTTGTTGGTTAAGTAGCAGTGATATAAGTAGGCGCAATTTGTGGGATAAAAATTATGATGGCGAAATATCATATCATGTATTTAGAAGCGTAGAACAACCAAAAATAACCAGAAACATCCAAGCGTAAATCTTTATCTATCAGTATATTCTAAAAATTAACACTTTTCGGCTGCTTTTTGATGCTTCCCAAATTTCCACATATTTTTGAGACGTATTTCTGACGTGGAGAATTTGCGGAGCTTGTTTTTTGTCACATCGTGCAGACAGTTTACAAGGGTTTACAACCGTTTACGACAAGCGACAGCAACCGCTCCTACTTGCAGCGATGGTAACACCGTGTAGAAAGGCGACAACGATTGACTACTGTTTACCTCCGTTCACCGTTTCAGAGATACACGATTGAAGGAATGAACCAGTAAACGATAAAGCAGCATGAAAACAACCAGAAAATGCAGTTTTTGCGGCAAGTCATTTGTAACCCGGAGCGGGGTACAGAAATATTGCAGCGAGGCTTGTCAGGCAGAAGCCAAACGAGCCAGAACGGAACAGAAGAACAACCTCTTCAAAACCGCCCGGCCAATCATGGAGATACAGCATCAGGAGTATCTCACCTTTTCCAAAGCAGCCATACTCATGGGTTGTTCCCGACAGTATGTTTACAAACTCGTAGCCCTCGGCAAGCTGAAAGCCTCACGTATCAGCAACCGCATGGCATTCATCCGCAAGGCGGACATCGAGCGGATGCTGGAAGGCAACCCCTACCACCGCATCCTGCCCGGCAGCACTTCCGCACAGAAAAAGTTCACTCCATCGTCTCCACTAGCCAAAAAAGAAAAAAGGGAAAAGGAAACAGACGAAGTGATGGACTTCTATTCGGGCGAGGAGGTAATGTTGCTCTTCAAGGTCAAGCAGTCGTGGCTATACACCACCGCCAAGCGCAACCGCATACCTATCTGCCGCATCGCAGGGAAGAACTATTACAGCAAAAAACACATTGACGAGTTTTTCGGTGTGGCAGTTGATACCAGCAATATCACCGACTGGCTCCTGATTGAAGAAGCGGAAGAACTGTTCGGCATGAAGCCGACCGCACTCCGGGCATACACCCATCGCCACAAGATACCGACCAAAAGAGAATACGGGCGTACCTACTACTCCAAATCCCATCTGAACGAACTCCGCAGGACAGACCTCGTGAACGATGAACGCTACTACACCGTGGAGCAAGTCCGGCAGATTTACGGACTTTCCTCCGCCAACATCTGCCATATCGTCAAGGTGAAACACATCGAAAAGATAAAGGTAGGTGTGAAAAACCTGCTTTTACGCTCTGATGTTGAGCGTGTTATGGCTGAGAGGGAGAAACAACCGTGAGCAACCGACATTGCCGGAAAATTATTTCAAAATGATTGCCGTGGAGGTATTCACGGTTGTTTCACGTTGTTCCTTTGCCACCGTAAACACGGGGAACACCTCCGAAAACGTACAACTTAAAAACATCATCAATATGAGCAAATGCAAGACAGTAACCTTGCGCAAGCGCAAGATTAAGAACGGGACACAGTATTCGCTGTGTCTGGACTATTATCCCGGCTATCGTGACAACGCCACCATGAAAGTGATAACACGTGAAGCACTGGGAATTTACATTTTCGCCAAACCTGCCAACCAGCAGGAGCGTGACTTCAACGCACGCATGATGAAAAAGGCGGAGATACTCCGTAACCGACGTTACGAAGCCATCTTCAACGAGAACAACGGCTTCTTTGACAAAGCCAAGATGAAAGGGGATTTCCTCGCCTACTTCAAGGAACTGGCAGATAGGAAGAATATCAAGTGGCAACACGTCTATAAGCACTTTGAGCGTTTTGTAAACGGCAAATGCACCTTTGAGGAGGTGGACGTGGACTTGTGCCGCAAGTTCATGGAATACCTGCTAAACGCCCCGCAGTCCATACACACCAACCAAAAGCTGCATATCAATTCTGCGGCAGGCTACTGGTCGGCTTTCCGTGCGGTACTTCACACCGCCTACCGGGACAAGAAGATAAAGGAGAACCCTAACGGATTCTTAGACCGCATCGAGTGCATCCCCACCATGAGGGAGCATCTGAGCCAGGAGGAACTGATACGGCTTGCCGAAACGCCATGCGAAGAAGATGTCTTGAAAAGGGCGTTCCTTTTCGCCTGCCTGACCGGACTGCGGAAGAGCGACATCAGGCAGCTCACTTGGCAGCAGATACAACCGTACACCAACGGCAAGATGTTCGTGACCACCCGTATGCAGAAGACGAAGCAGATTGTACACAATCCCATCAGTGATGAAGCCTACGGACTGCTCGGGGAACGGCATGAAGGGCTTATCTTCGAAGGATTCAAGGATAAGATGCTGCAGGGTCCCCTAAAACGTTGGCTGTTGGCGGCAGGCATAACCAAGAAAATAACCTTCCATTGTACCCGGCATTCATTCGGAAGCCTGCACGTGGAAATGGGTACGGACATGGCTGTCATACAAGCCTATATGGGACACAAGAACATTACCACCACACAGATTTATTCCAAGATGGCGGCACAGCAGATGTGCGAGGTCGTGGACAAGATAACCCTGAAACGCAAGGAAGCGTAAGGCGGTTCAAAATCCATGATATTCAGAGGGAGCGGTTATTGTTTGGAGCTTTAACCGTTCCTTTTATTTTGGTTGGTACTTAAAGTATGATAATTGAGTATGATTCCGGACATTTGGTGAAAAACATTGAAAAAGAAACCACTGACAAAGGATAATGAGTAATAATTGAAAGAAGACTATTAAATTTGCGAAAACAGTAACAAGTAACAACCGAATAAGACAAAGAATATGGAACCGTCCGTAAAAGACAAACATATCATTTTAGGATTTGTCGGCTTTGCCATCCTCCTAATATCTTCCATAGCGACACTGATTGTCGCTGAGAAATTCAACCAAGACACCTTTGTAAGGCTGATAGTCTTTGTGTGCAGCAACCTGTTGGGGTGGCTGCTCTACTTCTCCTTCCAGACAGTCATTTTCGATACATACGAAATCTACAGAATCAAGTTCGGCAGGAAAAAGACACCTGCCGAAATCACAGAAATTCAGGAAGACCAGTCCCAAGATGCACACAAGCCTGTAATATCGGCATCAATGCCAACAGGTGGAGAAGCGACCCCGGATATAAAACCGACAGAGATTGCCATATCCCCGGAGCTTCACGAGAAAAACCGTGCCGATTACGAGGACAGGGAGCAACGGGAAAATGAAGAGCGCATCGCTATGGTCATGGAATACATCCATTTCATCATGCCCCGTATCGCAGACAAGGAGACAGTGAACCACATCTGTGGCGAGGTCAACAACTGGATGCGGCTTCACAGTTACAAGCCCAAGCCGATAAAAGGACGGCTGACCAAAGACATTTCAAATATTCCGCTCCGCCATTTCGTGTGGAATATCTCCGAGCGTTTCATGTACAAGAAATACTATACGGGGGACAACCGTGCCCGCTTCATCAGCACCCTTTTTCCACGGGAGTTTGCCGATACGGACATAGCGACCATCAAGAACTTCAAGGTAGAGCCGTTAAAGACACTGATTCCCATTGACGAGCCTGAAAACGGCAGACTGGATTTCCATTATCCGGCAGATTATGTACGGGAAAAGTATAACCAGCCTTTCAATAACCAATAATCACGGGTAATCAATAACAGATAACTGTCTGTATCACACCGTTTCCCGAATAACTTTACCCATCATTCACGGTTGGGCATCGTTATTCGGGAATTATTTTGCAATGACCTTTCGTGGAGATATTCACGGCTGTATCATTCCGGTCCTTTGCGCCATGCCTTACAAAAGAGGCGAGTACGCAAATGGAAAAAACAATGATTACATTCAACGACCTCCCGGAGGTTGTGGCTCAGCTTCGGGACGAGGTGATGAGCCTGAGAAATCTGCTTACGGAGCAGCGCAGTGAGAACAATGCAAAGGCGGTGGACACCCATGTGCCAATGTCAGTGGAAGAGGCGGCGGAATATCTGGGCATTCCCAAGGGAACACTCTACATGAAGCTGTCGGAGGGAAGCATTCCTGCCACTAAGCCCGGCAAACGCTATTGTCTTTATAGAGACGAGCTGGACAAATGGCTGGAATCCTCCCGTAAGAATCCCGTACCCCTGTCCGATGAGGAACTCTGCGAATCCATATCCTCCTCCCACCGCCGCAAGCCCGGTCAACGTAATTGGTAAACGTCATGGAAGAGGACAAGAATTATATCAGTCTGATACATGGCGACCTGACGAGGGCGACCCAAGTGCAGCACGGGATGCCGGACAGCATCGGTGCAATGAGTATCAAGACCGCAAACCGGACGATACTTGAAGCATCGCTGCTGCCCATGCCCCGTGCGCTGTGGGACAGTTTCTGGTATGAGGGGGAACTGTCCTGCCTCTTTGCGGATTCCAATGTGGGCAAGTCCATCCTTGCCGTGCAGATAGCCGACCGTATCGCCCGGACGGACAATGTGCTGTATCTGGACTTTGAACTGTCCGAAAAGCAGTTCCAGCTCCGCTATACCAACGAGCATGGAAAGCCCTACACTTTTCCCGAAAAGCTGTACCGGGTTTCGCTTGACTGCAATTCGTTGCTGGAAGCCGATTTCGAGGAAGCCATCATGGGAGGCATTGAGCAGATGGCTCTGCAAACCGGGTGCAAGATTTTCATCGTTGACAATCTTACCTATTTGTGCTGTGCTATGGAGAAAGGCGATGCGGCAGGACGGCTGATGATACAGCTCAACAACCTCAAAAAGAAATACGGGTTGTCCGTCCTTGTGCTGGCGCATACTCCAAAACGCTCTTTGGACTGCCCCATCACGTCCAACGACCTTGCTGGCAGCAAACGGCTTTACAATTTCTTTGACAGCGTGTTTGCCATCGGAAAGAGTGCGCAGGACGGAGGGCTTCGCTATGTAAAACAGCTCAAAGTCCGATATGGGACATTCTCCCACGATGCGGACAATGTAATCATCTACGAGATTGAAAAGATGGATGCTTTTCTGCAATTTGTGTTCAGGGGCTATTCAACGGAAAAGGAACACTTGAAAAAACTTGGCGACAATGAATCCAGCCAGAGGGATTACCAAATATTACAACTGTCCCAGTCGGGGAAGTCCGTCAGGGAAATAGCCTCACAGGTAAATTGCGGAAAATCCACCGTCAGCCGGATAATCCAGCGCAACAGGAAAGTGGAGGAATCAGCCGCCCCAAGTGTCCCGCTGTCCCAACCCGTAGGAAACGGGACGGTGGGACAATATGGGACAGGTGGGACAACGGAGGAAACAAGGCAGACGGGGCTGTTTATCGGTCAGGAAAGAGAGGAGGACAAGCAATGAAACAGCCTGTACATATCTGTATGAAGGATAACCGCCTTGTTTATCGGAGCGGTAACTTCCAGAGTGTCCCAAGGTGTCCCACTGTCCCGACCCACAGGACGTGGGACAATGGGACAGGACGGGACGGTAATAATTTCATTGAAAAATAGAGGAGGCAAGCAATGGGTAATTATACATTACAGAAATATAAAGGAACGGCAACACGGCATACCTGTCCGAACTGCGGGGACAGGCGTTCTTTCACATACTATGTGGATGAAAGCGGTACGCCCCTGCACCCGTCTGTCGGCAGGTGCAACCACGAAAGCAGTTGCGGGTATCATTACACTCCAAAGGAGTATTTCCATGACCACCCCGAATGCCGTACTGCCAACGGTTTCTCTTTTGACAGGCAAAAGTCGGAACAGAAGTCCGTACAGAAACCACGGCAAGCAGCCATAGGCTACATACCGCCAAAGTATGTGGAGAGGTCGCAAAGCGTGCATAGCAATTTTTTCCGCTTCATTTCATCGCTCCTTGATTCTTATTACGGCAGCAAGGCAAAGGAAGTGTTGAAGAGGTTGCTGGAAGAGTACCGTTTGGGGGCTACCCGTGACGGGGCAGTCATCTTCTGGCAGATAGACCGCACAGGCAGGGTACGCACGGGCAAGGTGATGCAGTACAATCCCAATGACGGACACCGTGTCAAGGACGGACAGGCATCGGCAGTGGACTGGATACACAGCCTGCTTAAAAGGCGGCATGAGCTGGCAGAGGAATGGCAACTGTCCCAATGCCTGTTCGGTGAACACCTGCTGGGCACTTATCCCGATAAGGTCGTGGTCTTGGTGGAATCCGAAAAGAGTGCCGTTATCGGCTCTGCCATCTTCCCCGGTTATGTATGGCTGGCGACAGGCGGCAAGAGCCAGCTGAGAGAGGAAAAGCTCCGTGTGCTGACCGGGCGCACCGTGCTCCTCTTTCCCGATGCGGACGGCTATGCGGAATGGAAACAGCGTGCCGGGAGCATGACCTATTGCAAGACGGTCGTGTCTGACATCATTGAGAAGAATGCCACCCCGGAGCAGAAAGCGGCACATATTGACATAGCCGACTGGATTGTCTTCCAGATACGGGAAAGCAAAATAAATTGTACAGCCGACCACTTGGTCGAGGCGGAAAGAATCCTCTGCCGGATGATAGAAAAGAATCCCGTCCTGCAAAAGCTAATAGATGATTTTGACCTTGTACTGGTCGGTGCATCCCCAATCGGCAACAGCGGTGAAAACCCTCCTTAACGGAGGAGAACGGAAGCCGTAGGCTGTGGGTAACAGACAATGGCTTGCCATTGATATAGCCCACTATAACTACACGCTCCGCTTCCGTAGTTGTGGGCTCTCCCGAGGGGATTAAGGCTTTGCCCTAATAACCCACTCAGGGCGTTTCACCCCTGAGAACCCAGAGCAAAGAGTGACCCTCTCTTTGCAATCTCCGCTTATGGGTGGTTGTACCCCTAAGAACCCCGTGCGGTTATGAGCGGACAGCAATAAGTTTAATCAACAACCCAAATCATATTTTGAAAATATGGCTACAAAAAGCAGTATACACATCAAGCCTTGCAAGACCTCGTCAAGCGAGGCTCATAATCGAAGGAGTGCCGAGTACATGCGTAATATCGGCAAGTCCCAAATTTACATTGTGCCCGAACTCACTGCCAATAATGAGCAGTGGATAAATCCCGGCTTCGGCAATCCCGACCTGCAGGCGCACTATGACTACATTAAGCGGATGGTCAAAGAAAAGACAGGTCGTGCCATGCAGGAAAAGGAGCGTGAACGCAAGGGAAAGAACGGAAAGATAATCAAGGTGGCGGGATGCTCACCAATCCGTGAGGGTGTGTTGCTCATCCGACCGGACACGACACTGGCAGACGTACAAAAATTTGGCGAGGAATGCCAAAGACGCTGGGGCATCACACCGCTCCAAATCTTCCTGCACAAGGACGAGGGGCATTGGCTGGGCGGACAACCCACCCAAGAAGACAAAGAAAGTTTCAAGGTGGGCGAAAAATGGTTCAAGCCAAATTACCATGCGCATATCGTGTTCGACTGGATGAACCATGACACAGGCAAGAGCCGCAAGCTCAATGACGAGGATATGACCGAAATGCAGAGCTTGGCATCCGATATTCTCATGATGGAACGTGGACAGTCAAAGGCTGTTACAGCTAGGGAACATTTGGAACGTAACGACTTTATCATTGAGAAACAGAAGGAGGAAATGAAGCGGCTTGATGCCACAAGGCAATACCGGGAATATCAGTTGGAAATGGCTAATCAAAAGATGCAAGAAACTGAAAGCATTACCAACGCCCTTATCGAAAAAGCAAATGAGAAAGAACGACAGAGCGAAGACCTTGACCGGGCTATCAGCGAAAAACGCTCCAAGCTAAACAGGGAAAAAGGGAGCGAACTTCTGAATGCCGCTGTCGGCTGGGCTACCGGGAAATCGAAAGCCCTGAGAAATGAAATAGAGGATTTGCGCAATGAGATTTCCACGCACGAGGAAACCATTGAGCGGTTACAGGATAAAATCCAAACCATACAGAGTGACCACCATCGGGAACTGATGAAACTGGAAAGTAGGCATCAATCAGAGTTGAGCCGCAAGGAAGCGGAACATACGCAGGAGACCACAAGGTTGAAAAAACGGATTGCATGGCAAAGCCATATCATCGACTGCCTCAGTTTCCTGCTGCTCAAAACAAACGACATCTTCCGCAAGGCTGTTTACTGTGTCGTCCGTTTTGCCCGTGATTATTACAAGTCCCGTTTTGATACGGAACAGGTGTCGGACATCAAGAGTGCCCTTAACCTGTTCGGGGAGGACAGACAATCACTCCGGGCTGCCAGAGATTTCCTGTATTTCACCGCCAAGCAAAAGGGCGGGTTTGACAATCGGGAACAAATCAAAGCCAGACGGGAAGTTGACAATGTGGTGGAAGGGAATTATGACCAACAGCCGAAAAGAGGTTTTTCGATGAGAAAATAAAAGCCATAATGTAAAATAGTCAACTAAACAATTAAAAGGGATAGTGTCTATCCTCTCCCCTTTAATTACTTGAATAAAGACTGATATTCATCATCGTCTTGCATCTTTTTAACTAAAAACTCAACCCATTTTTCTGTATATAGATAACTATTATTAGGTTCATCATATAAACAGTATTCTGGCTTTGTTTTTTCAGGGTTATCTGAATTCCTTTCTGGACGAACTTCATATTTTTTCCAACACCTCGCATGAGTATCGGAATTAAATTTATTAACTTGTTTTTTCCCTCTTATAATCTTAGGGTTACCTAACCGTTCCTGAACTTGTTGTATTACGGTGGCAGGTTTTAATGTCCCTTTATTTACAACTGGAATATGCTTTTCCTTGATTAGTCCTGCGATTCTTTCAACTTTCTTTTTTTCATCATCTGTCAGTTTATCATATGGGAAGAACTGAACAGGAAGAGCATCTACTGACTTATGGTTGGCAACTTGAATCAAGAATGCTTTAAAAGAATACTCTCCGCTCTGCATAATATCTGTACTTATTGACGCTCTATATTTATCAATAAATCGAGTAATTTTTTGAGCATCTTTGCTCATTTTTATCCCCATTGCAAGAGTTCTCGAAGAGGGAAATAGTTGCAATGCAAAGGACAAAGACTCTCTTAGGCAATAATCTTCACCAAACTCTTTCTCTACAATCTTATCAAAATTTAGCAATAGAGCTTGGCACTCTGCGAAAATATTAGCATCTAATTCTGGTAAGAATTTATGCTCCAATTTATTTCTTAATGGAATAAAGAGTTCGATGTTTTTCCTTATTGCACAATCTTCTCCTTTGAAGTATTCTTTTACACATGTGGCTAACTCCCAAAATTGAATTTCTCCATCAACTCTTTTAAATCGTACTTTATTTTTTTCTCGATAAAATGGTTTTATCCCCCTTTTGAAAAATATTGCATGAAACAATGATGTCCATGCGATACACATTAAAACAATGTACCCACCTGATTTAAATTTCACAGCAGGTTTATTATATGTTTCAACTGACAACAAAGCAGAATCCAATGCTTTATCCAAACATAATTTAACATTTAAAGGTAATCCTCTACTCATAATATATTTTTGCGTACAAATAAATATAATCAAAAAATGATAACCAGATAGGATATGAAACTTTATAGCTAACTTTCGTTATCCGAATCCGCATAAAGTTCACATTGCCGGATAACGGTTTCGAGAGCAGCCTCTTGTTCCTCTGGTGGGTATTTGTACTTTTTCAACAATCGCTTCACCATAGAGCGCATCTTGGCACGGGCTGATTCTTTCTGTCGCCAATCAATGGTCTTGCTACTACGCAGGGCTTCAGTCAGTTCTTTTGCCATAGCAACAAGTTGGCTGTTTTCATAGAAATCTCTTACGGCTTGCGGCTTTGTCAAAGCATCATAGAAAGCCTGTTCTTCCTCGGTCAGTCCCAATTCAGATGCTTGTCCCGCATTGGCTTTCAGTTCTTGCGCCATTTTGAGAAGCTCCTTAATCACTTCCTCGTTGGAGATAAGCCCACGGAGGTATTCAGCAAGCCGGGCATCAAGCATTTCACTGAATTTCTCGGCTTCAACCATTCTTTTTTTAGCATATTTCTTGATGTGTTCTTCAAGCAGCCGTTTGAGCAATTCGAGAGCAAAATTCTTCTCTTTCATCTCGGCTATCTCTTTCAGGAAATTCTCATCAAAGAGTGAAAATTCCGAGCCTTTTGTATTGAGAATTTCCACAATTCCCTCTGCCTTGATTGCAACTTTCAACAGTTGTGTGATGCGTTCGTCTATAATTTTACGGGTAATTTTATTGTTTCCCGAAAGGCGCAAGAGCAATGTCCGTACAGCTTCAAAATATGCTTCTTCAAAACGTTCTGCAGGGGTGAGCAAACTGCGGCAAAGCGAAGCAGCCTGTGACAAGCGTTTGCTTTCTTCCATAAAGACTTTTCTCGCCTCGGCAGGAACGGCATCCACAAGAATAATGTTACCATTTTCATCAGTTTGAGTGGTAGGTTCGGACGAGACAAGGTTATCCTTATCAAGCAACACGTTCACACCACCTCTAATGAGGTTAGCACGCTGCAGATTGGAACAATCGGAAAAAGAGGAATAATCGTAATCGTTCATACATTCCCGGCAACGCTTGAGTGCGGCGACGAACTGTTGATAGGCGGTTGTCTTGATGTTCGGGTCGCCGTAGTTTTTCTTGTCACGTCCTGTATAGTCGTGCATGGCCTTTTTGAGAGCCTTGGCAATGCCGATGTAGTCCACTACTAAACCGCCGCTCTTTTCGGGAAACACACGGTTTACACGGGCGATAGCCTGCATAAGATTATGTCCTTTCATCGGCTTGTAAACATACATTGTGGCAAGCGATGGAACATCAAAGCCTGTGAGCCACATATCGACTACGATAGCGATTTTTAGCGGTGAATTGTTATCTTTGAACTGGCGAGCCAGTTCTTCTTTACGTGCGGCAGAGCCAATGATGTCGTTCCATTCTACAGGGTCTTGGTTTCCTTGCGTCATAACTACGCAGATAATATCTTTCCATTGAGGACGAAGCTCCATCAACTTTTTATATATGTCTATACCAGTAGCACGGTCAATCGCTACTATCATGGCTTTTCCGGTGAGCAAGTCGGCACGGTTGTTTTCATAGTGATTTATGATGTCCTTGCAAAGTGTGTCGATGGTTTGTGGGGCTGAAAGCAAGGCGCGTAGCCGTGCATTTTCACTCTTTGAACGTTTGATGTCCTGTTCGTCAGCACCTTCTTCCGCCAGTTTATCATACTCGTCATCCAACAATTTGAGCGTGTCCTCGTCCAAATCCAATTTTACCAAACGACTCTCGTAATAGACAGGCACGGTAGCACCATCTTCCACGGCTTGGGTCATGTCGTAGATGTCAATGTAGTTGCCAAACACCTCTCTCGTGTCGTTGTCGTCTTGTTCAATAGGCGTACCGGTGAAGCCAATAAAAGCCGCATTGGGCAGGAGTTTGCGCACGATAGCCGCAAAGCCGAGTTTCAGTTCTCCAGTTTGTGTATCAATCTTTGTCTTGGTGTTTGATTGTGTGCGGTGGGCTTCGTCGCTAATCACAATCACATCCGAACGGCTGGTGATGAGCTTATCACGGTCTTTGAACTTTTGGATATTGGCAAAGATTATCCCGTGGCTCTTGCGCTTTTCGAGCAATTCATAGAGGTTTTCGCCATCAGTAGCTTTGATTGGTTTTTGGCGCAAATAGTCGCTGCACGATGCAAAAGTGCTGTGCAGTTGGTCGTTCAAGTCAAGACGGTCGGTTAGCACAAGCAAGGTCGCACTAAGCAGATTTTTCAAGAGTTGGTGGGCATAGAACACCATCGAAAGGCTCTTGCCCGAACCTTGTGTGTGCCAGAATACGCCGATTTTTCCATCATTGCGTTGCAGGGCTTGTTTGGTACATTCAAGGGCTTTCTTCACGGCAAAATACTGGTGATAGCCAGCGAGTATGCGTATCTTCTTATCGCCACCCATTGTAAGGGTAAAGTTAGCAATTATATCAATGACCCGATGCTTCTCAAATATGCCGTTGAAGAATGTTTCAAAGTCGGCAAACGCCGTGCTTTCATAGCTTCCATCCGTGGTTTTCCATTCCATATATCGGTCAAGCGGTGCGGTAATCGTGCCTACTCGTGTGTCTGCCATATCACTTATCACGAGCATTTGGCAAGCAGTGAAAAGTTGCGGAACAATGCGCATATAGTTCTGCAACTGTTGGTGGGCTTCCTCCGAGTTCGTCACTTCACGGGAAGGGGATTTCAACTCAACAACGGAGATTGGCAGTCCGTTGATGAATACCACTATGTCGGCACGTTTGGTGGATTTGCCATTTGTAACCGTCCATTGGTTGGCAACCACAAAAGAATTGTTGTTGATATTGTCTGTGTCGATTATCTTGATATGGTCGCTACGCAATGAGCCTTGAGCGGTTTTGAAGGTCACATCCAGCCCATTTTGCAGCCAATCGGTGAGGGTTATGTTTGCACTTACCAAAGGTTGGCTGAATTGTTCTCTGATTTTGCGGATGGCTTCATCCACGGCGGCGACTTTGTCCGCTCCGTTTATAGCCAACATTGCCTTACGCAATGCTCCCGGTATGGTGGAATCGGTAAGTTCCCTGCTGGTATCTGCGTCAAGTTCCGGGCTATAATGGTATTCATAGCCCATATCCTTGAACAATGAGATTATCGTTTGTTCGTATGAATCTTCTGTGAAATGAAACGTCTTAGGCATAATAGGTTGGCATTAAATTATCATTTATCCGGCGGTTCAGC
>ERZ791927.1540-NODE-1540-length-17385-cov-3.063705_pt1 | contig 17385 bp, 16 predicted proteins | sample MGYA00510130_ERZ791927 | MGnify/ENA primary metagenome ERZ791927 (study PRJEB30046, sample SAMN00792055) | human gut metagenome | study: EMG produced TPA metagenomics assembly of the A metagenome-wide association study of gut microbiota in type 2...
ACCGCGGGCACGGCGCACGTCATCCAGCAGGCTGGCATTCCGTGCCGGACAGTGGGCCGCATCGGCGATGCCGCCGGCGACGTGATCGGCATGATGGAGTCGGGCGACATCACGCTCGTCATCATGTCGGTGGCCGAGCATGAAGGTGAACTCAACGATGCACGCGCCATCCGCAAGCTCGCATTGGCCAAACAGATCACGTACTACACGACGATGGCCGGCGGTCTTGCCGCCTCCGAGGGCATCCGCCACATGCGTTCCGTGCAGGTCTATGATCTTCAGGGACTTCATGCGGGCACGTTGCCCTGACGGATTTGGTAAACTAACGCCGCACAGACCGGGCTGCCCCAGTGCAGTCCGGCAGTCCGGATTTTAGAGAACGTCCGGCGGGCATTGTCTCGCCGGACGTTTCCATTCGTTCAGAATTCCTTTTTTTCGAGAAATATCAACATGGTCTCGACCCGCATTCCCATCACGACCCGAGGCGCTGAAAAGCTGAAGGCCGAACTCGACTACCTCAAGAAGGTCGCCCGTCCGAACGTGGTGGCCGCCATCGCCGAAGCCCGTGAAAAGGGCGATCTCTCCGAAAATGCGGAATACGATGCCGCCCGTGAAGAGCAGGGCCACATTGAGGGCCGCATTGCAGAACTCGAAGGCAAAATTCCCGCTCTGCAGATCATCGATCCGAAGAGCGTCGACGCCGGCGAACGCATCGTCTTCGGCGCCACGGTGGGTCTTTACGACGAGGATGACGACGTGAGCGTCACCTACCAGATCGTCGGTGACGATGAAGCCGATATCAAGGAAAACCGCATTTCGGTCTCCTCCCCGATCGCCCGGGCGCTCATCGGCAAGTACGAAGGCGACAGCGTTCAGTTCATGGCGCCCAAGGGACTCGTTGCGTACGAAATCGAATCCGTCGAATACATCTGATCCGGATTTTTTGAAGCCCTTGACAACAAAAGAGCGCAGCCCTTGGGACTGCGCTCTTTTGTTCGGTGTTCCGGGCTGGCTTTAGGAGCGGGAGCCCGCTCCCTTCTTCGTCACGCGGTTCTTCTTGGAGCGCGAGCGAACGGGAATCGGAGAGGCGGCCTTCTTCTTTTTTTCTCCGGGCTTTTTGGAGGCAACTTTTTTGGCGGGCTTGGCGGTTGCCTTGAGCGGCAAGCGCTTGGCAGGGCTCTGAGAGGTCTCCTTCTTCCCGGCGACGGATGCGGTCTTCATGGAAAGAATGGCCAGACGGGCGGCTTCGTCGGGATCCTGACGATCGCTTTCTTCGGAGGGACGCCAGAAGATGAGAAGCTTGCCGATCATCTGTACGCGGGCGGCGCCGAGCTTTTCGGCGACTTCTGCGTAGATGGATTCAAGCTCCTCGCGGTCGTCGGACGGGACGCGAACCTTGATGAGTTCGTGGTCGTTGAGGGCGCGGTCGATTTCATGAAGCACGGCATCGGTGAGGCCGTTTGCGCCGAGAAGGACGACTGGGTCAAGATGATGAGCCTGGGAACGAAGGGCCAGACGCGCATCGCGCGCGAGAATGATTTCTTTCATAATAAACGGATGTGCCCCCGCAGCAGGCGTTTCAATGGGAAGCGCCTGCTGCGGGGGGCTGATAAACAAAGTTGGCTGGGAAAAAATGCCTGTAGCAACCAAAAAACTGCGCTCCAACCGCGCTTGGATCGAACGTCACATCAATGATCCGTTCGTGAAGCGTTCCAAGGCCGAAGGATATCGAGCCCGCTCGGTCTACAAACTGACCGAACTTGACGATCGTGAACATCTGCTTCGCCGCGGGATGACCGTGGTTGAGCTCGGCGCGGCGCCGGGAAGCTGGACGCAGATCGTTCGCGAGCGCTTGTCGGACAGGGACGGTGTTGTCCAGGGCCGCATCATTGCCATGGACATCTTGCCGATGGATCCGATCGACGGCGTGACATTCCTGCAGGGCGATTTCCGCGAGCAGGAAATCGCGGACAAATTAGCAGAAATTCTTGACGGAGACAAGGTCGACGTCGTTTTAAGCGATATGGCTCCGAATCTTTCGGGCATCGCCGCAGCGGACGCCGCACGTTCGCTCCTGCTCAATGAGCTTGCTCACGAGTTCTGCCTCGAGCATCTCAAGCCCAGCGGCGTCTTCGTGACGAAGTCGTTTCAGGGCTCGGGTTTTTCTCAGTTCGTCGAGGCGCTCAAAAAGACCTTCAAGAAGGTTTATACCCGCAAACCAGCAGCCTCGCGCGACACGTCGGCCGAAGTCTATCTCGTCGCCCGGGAACTCAAGCCTGTAAAGCAGTCCGCAGGATCGAAATAATCGGTCACGATTTTTCGTCTTACCGCACAAAGCGGGGAGGGCAAAGGCGCGTATGGGGCGACAATCGCGCGAGGCTAGCGGCTAGAATATGCCCATTACGCCTTTGCCGATGCCGTCGGGCTTTCGATGCGGGGGCCATCTAACAAGACTACGAAGAATGACGGCGCCGGGCCGGAACTTCGGCTCCGCCGTCAGGAGACTTACATTGGACAATAAAATCTTCAGCCGCATCGCCGTTTGGGCGCTGGTCGGTCTGGTGCTCTTCACGGTTTTCCGCCAGTATGAAGACGCCTACGCCCCGCCGCGCGACACGATCAGCTATACGCAGTTCATGGAGGACGCCAAGGCGGGCAAGGTCCGTCGCGTCGATATCCAGGGGCGCACGCTCATCGTCACGCCTCAGACCGGCGAGGAATTCAAGCTCACCAATCCTGGCGACATCTGGATGGTGGATGAGCTCCGAAAGAGCAACGTTCAGATCTACGGCAAGGCCGAAGAAGAACCGTCGCTTCTGACGACCATCTTCATTTCCTGGTTCCCGATGATTCTGCTCATTGGCGTGTGGATCTTCTTCATGCGCCGCATGCAGGGCGGTGCCGGAGGCGGTGGCGGAGCTTTCAGCTTCGGCAAGTCGAAGGCCCGCAAGCTTGACGAGGAAAGCAACAAGGTTCGCTTCCGCGACGTTGCAGGCTGCGACGAGGCCAAGGAGGATGTTCAGGAAATCGTGGACTTCCTTCGCGAACCCAAGCGCTTCCAGCGTCTCGGCGGCCGCATACCGCGCGGCCTGTTGCTCGTCGGGCCTCCGGGAACCGGCAAGACACTTCTTGCCAAGGCAATTGCAGGTGAAGCTGGAGTGCCGTTCTTTACGATTTCCGGTTCGGACTTTGTTGAAATGTTCGTCGGCGTTGGTGCCGCCCGTGTGCGCGACATGTTCGAGACGGCTAAAAAGAACGAGCCTTGCATCATCTTTATTGATGAAATCGATGCGGTCGGCCGCCAGCGCGGCGCGGGTCTCGGCGGAGGCAACGACGAACGCGAGCAGACGCTCAACCAGATGCTCGTCGAGATGGACGGCTTCGATTCTGGTGCCAACGTGATCGTGATTGCCGCGACGAACAGGCCTGACGTGCTAGACCCTGCGCTTCTTCGTCCCGGCCGTTTTGACCGGCAGGTGGTCGTGCCTCTGCCGGACATCCGCGGGCGCGACCAGATTCTCAATGTGCACATGCGCAAGATCCCCGTCGGCAAGGACGTTGACAGCATGGTGATCGCCCGCGGTACGCCCGGCTTCTCCGGCGCCGATCTCGCAAACCTCGTCAATGAAGCTGCGCTTTTCGCCGCGCGTCGCAACGGGCGCGTCGTGAAGATGTGCGACTTTGAAAACGCCAAGGACAAGATCATGATGGGCGCCGAGCGGCGCGCCATGGTCATGAGTGAGGACGAACGCCGCAATACGGCGTATCACGAGTCCGGCCATGCCGTCGTCGCCCGCCTGATGCCCAAGTCCGATCCAGTACATAAAGTGACGATCGTTCCCCGCGGACGCGCGCTCGGACTGACGATGCAACTTCCGAAGGAAGACCGCTATGCGTATGATCGCCAGTATCTGCTCACGCGCATTGCGATTCTCTTCGGCGGCCGCATTGCCGAAGAGGTCTTCATGAATCAGATGACGACCGGCGCCTCGAATGACTTCGAGCGCGCCACTCAGATGGCTCGCGACATGGTGATGCGCTACGGCATGAGCGACAAGCTTGGTCCCATGGTCTACGCTGAAAACGAAGGCGAGGTGTTCCTTGGCCGCTCCGTGACGAAGACGACCAACATCTCTGAAAAGACCATGCAGGAGGTCGACGCTGAGGTTCGTCGCATCATCGATGAGCAGTACGCCATCGCTCGTAGGCTCATTGAGGACAACCGCGACAAGATGGAGATGATGGCCAAGGCGCTTCTCGACTGGGAAACGATTGACGCCGATCAGATCGACGACATCATGGAGGGACGCGAGCCGCGCCCGCCCAAGACGTCGAAGGACACCGACCGCCAGCCTGAAGTACGGCAGGAGGCGTCTCAAGACGCGGGCAAGGCTGCTGAAGAGACTGAGTCAGAATCGACGGAAGCTCCTGAAGATGCCGTTGTGAAGCCAGCCTCTGAAGAGAGTCGCAAGCCTCAGGACGAGTCTCAGCACGAGCAAGGTGCTCATGATCGCCGCTCCGAATAGTCGGGGAACAGGCTAAGATAGGCTGCAGGGCTACACATGGCTCTGCAGCCTTTTTCGTTTGGAAAATAAGATCGATAAAAACAAGATGACAGTTCTTCACGAACGCGCCGGCATCTGGCGCTGCGGTTCAAAGATCTTCGAGACTGACCGCCTTCACCCGCTCGTCATGGGCATCCTCAACGTGACGCCCGACTCTTTTTCGGACGGCGGCACTCACAACAACCTTGAGGATGCCGTCGCCTGGGCGCGACGCATGCGCGATGACGGTGCACACATCATCGATGTCGGAGGAGAGTCCACAAGGCCGGGGTTCGATGAAACCGGCGTAACGCTTGAGGAGGAGCGACGCCGCGTCATCCCCGTCGTGACGCGCCTCGTGAAGGAGGGCTTCATCGTGAGCGTCGACACCTCCAAGCCCGAGATCATGACTGAGGTGGCTGCGCTCGGCGCGCACATTCTCAACGACATCCGCGGTTTCGAGATGCCCGGTGCGCTTGAAGCCGCAGCGGCTACGATGTGCGGTCTCGTCGTCATGCATCGTGCGAGCACCACGGACTATAAGGATCTCGTCGGCGATGTTGAGGCCTATCTTCAGGAAAGACAGCGTCGTCTTGAGGCGCTGGGCGTCTCGGCAGAGCGTATTTGCTGGGATCCCGGATTCGGGTTCGGCAAGACGGTCGAGCAAAATTTTGCCCTCCTTGCAGCCACGGAAAGATTCGTTGCGTCCGGCCAACCCTATCTGATGGGGCTGTCTCGCAAGTCGTCCATCGGAGCGGCTACGGGCCGAAAAGCGCCGCTTGATCGCATTGCCGGCAGCGTTGCCGGCGCGCTCATCGCTGTTCAACAGGGAGCTCAGGTGGTTCGTGTGCATGATTGCCGCGAGACTGCCGACGCAATCGCCGTCTGGCGCGCTTGTGAAGAAGCTAGCGGACAAGGCAGGCAATAATTATCAAAGGAGGCCATCATGACTCGTCGTTATTTCGGTACGGACGGCGTGCGGGGGCGCGTAGGCAAGGCGCCGATTACGCCGGACTTCGCCCTTCGTCTAGGGCAGGCCGCCGGGCGGGTGCTGCGCCGGCAAAGTCTGACTGGACATGCAACCGTGCTCATCGGCAAGGACACGCGCGTTTCGGGTTATATGTTGGAAGCGGCTCTTCAGGCGGGGTTTTCAAGTGCGGGCGTCGACATTGTGTTGTGCGGTCCGATACCAACGCCGGCTGTTGCCTATCTCACCCGCGCTCTGCGTCTTGATGCCGGGGTGGTGATTTCGGCAAGCCATAATCCGTACGACGACAACGGCATCAAGTTTTTCTCGGCCGAAGGCACGAAGCTTCCCGATGAAGTTGAGCTCGGCATTGAGGATGAACTGGACGCAGGCTGCACCTGCGTGCCCTCGGCCGAACTCGGCAAGGCTCGACGTCTAGACGATGCGGCTGGACGCTACATTGAGTTCTGCAAATCGACGATCGACTTCAGCATGGATCTCAAGGGGCTTCGCATTCTTGTCGATTGTGCCAATGGAGCTGCCTATCACATTGCTCCGGACGTTCTTCATGAGCTCGGCGCTGAAGTTGTCGCGGTAGGCAATTCGCCCGACGGTCTCAACATCAACGACGGGGTGGGCGCGACCCATACCAAGCATCTTTCACGGCTGACCGCTGAGCACGGTTGCGACGTCGCGGTTAGTCTTGACGGCGACGCGGACCGCTTGATCATGGCGGATGCACAAGGACATGTCTACAACGGCGATGAGCTGCTTTACGTCATCGTGCGCGACCGCATGCTGCAGGGGCCGGTTGCAGGCGTAGCAGGCACGTTGATGACGAACTACGCGCTTGAGCGCCGCCTCGGAGAACTCGGCGTAGGCTTCGTGCGCGCCAAGGTGGGTGACCGCTACGTGCTTGAGGAGCTTAAGCGAAACGGCTGGCTCTATGGCGGAGAATCGTCCGGGCACATTATTGCACTTGACCGTCAGACGACGGGCGACGGCATTGTCAGCGCGCTTCAGGTGCTCTCGGCCATGCGGCGCACGGGCAAAAGCCTGGCGGAACTGACCTCCGATTTGAACCTGCTCCCTCAGGTTCTGATCAACAAGTGCATTCCGGCTGGTTACGACTGGCAGAACGACCGCGATTTTTCGCGCATGGTGGAGTCCTGCCGCACTGAGGTGGAGGGACGTGGACGAGTTCTGATCAGGCCTTCTGGCACGGAGCCGCTTCTGCGCATCATGGTTGAGGCCGACGATGCACATATCGCCTCTGATCTGGCCACCCGCATGGCTGACAGTCTGTCTGTGAAGTAGAAAAGCTTGATCTATGATGAAAGGTATTGAAAATCAGGGTGACGAAATGGAGACGTTCCTGCTAAACTGAACAATACCTTTCCAGTTCTTTCGTTGGTTTTCAAGAAATTCTTTTGATAAGGAAGAGATAACATGGCCCAGGAAAACAAGCCCGCCGATACTCCGGTTCGGCAGCCCGTCAAAGGTCCGTTCGTGCACGCGCTGCGCGTCTATCTCGTCGGCGGACAGCAGTTCACCCTTAATGAAGTGACGGACTCTCCCGAAATCCCGACAAACGTCATCGCCTTCATCAACGCATGGCGCTCCAAGAAGGACGTTTGGCACAGTCCCAATAACGACGTTCACTTCGGCGTTCGCGTGAAGGACGTGTCTATGTATGAATACCGCGTCGGCCAGCCGGCCGCGCCGAAGGCGGAAGAGGAAAAGGTCGAAGCCGAGGTTGCCGCCGACGCTCAGGCACAGGCTGAAGCCTAAGATCGGATCATTGATCCGAGATCTAGCCGGACTGTTTTCGGGCAGTTCGGCTTTTTGTTTCCAAAAAAAACTGCCGGAGGCTCGCAAGCGAGTCGGCATTTGATAGACTTCCGAGCATCCGTTTTATTATTTCCGGCCATTGCGCCGGTGCATGTGTCATGAAGCTGATTGTTGCCATCATCAAGCCGTTCAAGCTCGATGAAGTTCGTGAAGCGCTTGCCGATGTCGGTGTAAACGGTCTGACCGTCACGGAGGTGAAGGGGTTTGGCCGCCAAAAGGGCCATACCGAGCTTTATCGGGGCGCCGAATATGTCGTGGACTTCCTGCCAAAGCTCAAGATCGAGGCTGTGGTCGCCGACGACATTCTTGAACAGGCTATCGAAGCTATCCGCAAGGCCGCCTACACCGGCAAGATCGGTGATGGCAAAATCTTCGTCTATGAGGTCGAGCAGGCCATCCGCATCCGCACTGGTGAAATGGGCGAGGATGCGGTCTGATCAAGGTACGCAGGAGCGGTCGCACCGCCAGGCAAGGCCTGCACGTATCCAACGCAAGAGGGGATCAGCATTGGTGCCGATCCCCTCTGTTGTTGCGGAAAAGCCTTGAGCCGGCTCAGTCACGCCGTTGCTGTGTGATGAGTACGCGCACTGCTCCTTCGTCGCCGTCGTGAGGCGGACATTGGACGAACGCCATCACTTCGGGCCGCTGCTTGAGCCAGCGGCGAACCATGTCTCGAAGAACGCCCTGGCCTCGACTTCCGTAGCCCACGCCGTGAACGATCCGCAGGCAACGATGCCCTCGCATGTGGTTTTCTAGGATGAAGCGGGCTACCGCCTCCCGGGCTTCGTCCACTCGCATGCCGTGCAGATCGATTGCGGCCTCGACCGGCCATTCTCCGCGATAGAGTTTGCGTGGAATGTCGGGTGAGACGCCCTTGCGGTGCATCATGCGGCCGTCTTCGGTTTCAAGGAAGATTGTCGCGTCGAGCAGATCCGACAATTGGGATTCGGGCGTCTTGTCTTCGCCCGTGCCTAGATTGAGAGCAACTGGACGAGGCTTGGGAGCCTTGGTGTCGGCGAGCTTTTTCTGAGACATCCTGCGGACGCCGAATTCGGCCATGGCGGCTGCGAACTGGTTCGCTTCGGCGTGCCGGCGAATTTCCTCCTCACGACGTTTCTTTTCGGCCTCCTCGCGGGCCTTGGCTTCTGCCTTGAGGGCATTGCTGACTTTTTTGAGGTCGGCGAAGTTGTTGATGACTGGCATTTGTGATGAATCCTAGCGGGAAAGTCCGACTGAGGTTGCTGTTGGGCTGTTACTGCTGGTTTTCCAGAAAGCGTTGGGCATCAAGCGCAGCCATGCAACCCGTGGCGGCCGATGTGACGGCTTGACGGTAGGTCTGGTCCTGCACGTCGCCGGCTGCGAAGACTCCGGGCACGCTCGTGGCTGTCGCGGCTGAGCTGCGGGTGCCGGCCGTGACGATGTAACCGCGGTCAAGTTCAAGCTGGCCTTCAAAGAGCGAGGTGTTGGGACGGTGTCCGATGGCGATGAAAACGCCTTCGACGGCGATCGTCTTGTCGGCGTCGTCCTTTGTGGAGGAAAGTTTGAGGCCCGTGACGCCCTTGCCGTCGCCGAGCACTTCCTTCACCGTGCGGTCGAGTTCGAGCGTGATGCGGCCTGCCTTAACGGCTTCCATCAGGTGGTCGACCATGATGGGTTCGGCGCGGAAGGTGCTGCGGCGGTGCACGAGCGTGACGTGGCTTGCAATGTTGGAGAGATAGAGCGCCTCTTCGACAGCGGCGTTGCCGCCTCCCACAACGGCGACAGGCTTGCCTCGATAGAAGAAGCCGTCGCAGGTGGCGCAACCCGAGACGCCCTTGCCCGTGTATTGTTCTTCGCTTTCAAGTCCGAGATACATGGCGGAGGCGCCCGTCGCGATGATGAGTGCGTCGCAGGTGTACTCTCCGCCCATGTCGCCCTTGAGCGTGAAGGGGCGCTTCGATAGATCCACCGAGGTGATCATGTCGAAGGTGACGACGGTCCCAAAGCGCTCGGCCTGCTTCTGAAGGCGCTCCATGAGTTCGGGTCCCTGAATGCCTTCGACGGCAGAGGGCCAGTTGTCGACTTCTGTGGTTGTCATGAGCTGGCCGCCGTGATCCATGCCGGTGATGAGCATGGGTCTGAGGTTGGCGCGTGAGGCGTAGATGGCGGCAGTGAAGCCGGCGGGGCCGGACCCGAGAACGATGAGCTTGCTGTGTTTGGCTTCCATGCGAAGAACCTCCGGTGGAGCCGCGCGCTTGCGGCGCGGCTGGCACGAGAGGGCGCAAAACGTGCGCCTTCGTGCAAAATGATAGATGAATTTGATTTTAGTCCTAAAATCAATAGCGATGCCTTAAGGCAAGCTCGGCCCGGCAGGCGGGGCAATACGCTGTAACGATTTACATGCACGGCCTGCCGCGGCACGTGCGGGCAAAACGGACGACTTCAGCGGCCGATCTTCTTAGAATTAGGAGGTTCCAACAGGCCTCCCGAGACGTCAAGCGCAAAAATGGCAAGAGAAACAAAAAAAGGCACCCGCAAGCAGAGGACGAAGAGAGACGTCCCGGATACGGTGATCGAACCTGCCGTGCAGGCAGCGGCCGCGCCTGGGCGCGACCTCAAGGGGTTGCTGTGCGCATGGATCATGAACACAATCCGAACCCTTTGGGCATGGAGCTGGCTGCTGTCCGTTTTGTTCGCGATCGTGATCGCGCTCGCGCTAGGCACTTATTCCCTCAATGATCCGTCCTTTTCTGTTTCAACGGGACGAACGCCCGAAAACTTCTGCGGTGCGCTTGGAGCGTGGACGGCGGACTTCATGCTGTCGGCCTTCGGCTTCTCTGCGTGGTGGTTCGTGCTCGGCAGCGCTATGATCGGCATCTTTGCAATCCGAACGGCATGGCGCCGGATGAAGGGCGAGACGGATCCGCTGCGCATCAATCCGCCCAAGCTGACGGCGGCCGTCGGCTTTCTGGCCGTGCTCGTGGGGTCAACCTGTCTGGAGGCTCTGCGTTTGCGTCGGTTTGAGATGATTCTGCCGGGTGAGCCCGGTGGCATTCTGGGCGACAGCCTGGCCTGGGGGGTTAGGCACTACATTGGCGTCGGCCTTTCCACTGTGCTTTTCGCTGCGCTTATTGCCGTCGGCCTGTCGCTCTTGATGGACTTCCAGTGGGAGGACGTCGCCGAGCGCGTCGGGCGCTTCATCTGCCGCTGCATTCTTGATCCTGTGTCGCAACTTTTCAGGCCAAAGAGTAGCGAGGAGGTGTTCGTGCGCAAGGATGAACCTGAGGTCGATGCCAGAGCCGGCATCGTGCCGATTGTGCAAACGGGTGATGATAGGACCGCGGCTTCTGTCGCCGACGTCATCATGCCGGCCGCTAGTGCCGAGAGTGCGGGCGCGTCTTTGAGGGCGGCTACTGAAAGTGCGAAGATTGCTCCCAAACCCGCCAGGACGGTCTCGTGCGCGCTCAGCATGTCTCTTCTTGATGAACCGCCGGAGCATCGGGAGGCCAACAGCGCCGACGATCTCCAGATGACGGGACGTCTCATCGTTTCCAAACTTAAGAGTTACGGCATTGAAGCCTCGATTGGCGGTATTCAGCCCGGTCCAGTCATCACGCAGTATTGGCTTGAGCCAGGGCCGGGCGTAAAGGGATCGCAGATAGACAATGTGCGTGACGACCTTCGGCGCACGCTCGGCGTTCAGGCCGTGCGTGTCGTGCCGAGCATTCCGAACACGAGCTTCATCGGTCTGGAGGTGCCGAATCCCATTCGTGAAACCGTTCGCCTCAAGGAGATTCTGGAGAGCAAGGCTTTCAGAGAAAGTACGGCGCCGCTCACGCTTGCGCTCGGCAAGGACATCGGCGGCAAGGCTTTCGTGATCGACCTTGCAAAGATGCCTCATCTGCTGGTGGCCGGTACGACTGGATCAGGCAAGTCGGTGGGCATCAATGCGATGATTCTCTCGATGCTGTATCGAAATTCTCCCGCGGACCTGAGACTGGTTCTCATTGATCCAAAGATGCTCGAATTTTCGCTCTACAACGGAATTCCGCACCTGCTCTGTCCGGTAGTCACCGATATGAACAAGGCGGCTTCAGCGCTCAAGTGGCTCACCCGTGAAATGGATCGCCGCTATGCTGTGATGAGCCGCATGGGGGTGCGTCATTTCAACAACTATAACGAGAAGATCCGCAGGGCAGCCGAAAACGGCGAGACGATCCCCGATCCGACACAAGCACCCGACGATCCGGTCAAGAAGCCGCTTGAAGCATGGCCCTTCATTGTTTGCATCGTCGACGAACTTGCCGACCTGATGCTCACAAACCGCAAGGAGGTCGAAGGTGAAATCACCCGACTCACCCAGAAGGCTCGTGCAGCCGGGATTCATTTGATCATCGCCACGCAGCGACCATCGGTTGACGTGGTGACAAGCCTCATCAAGGCCAACGTGCCCACGCGCATATCCTTCCAGGTGGCTTCGGGTATCGACAGTCGCGTCATTCTGGGCGAATCGGGCGCAGAATCGCTGCTTGGTTGGGGGGATATGTTGCTTCGTCGCCCGGGCGTGCCGCAGTCGACACGCATTCAGGGGTGCTTTGTGGCCGACGATGAGGTGCTTCGCGTCGTTACTGAACTGCAGAAGCAGGGCGAGCCCGACTACATTGACAGCGTCACGGAGGATCCCGACGAGGACGGCGCGGACGGCTGTGCGGTTTCGGGCGGAGGACGCCGGTCGGGAGAGTCGGATGAACTCTATGATAAGGCGGTTGATCTCGTGCTTCGCGAACGACGTGCGACTATCTCATTCGTGCAACGTCATCTCGGCATCGGGTATAACCGAGCCGCCAATCTTCTCGAAGCCATGGAGGAGGCCCGCGTCGTGAGTAAGGCCAATAGTGCGGGCCGGCGAGAAATTCTAGTACCGGAGAACTAAATGACAGGTTTGAAGCGCCGAACGATCATCATCGGACTTTGCTTTGCGCCAGCATCAGTCCTTGCCGTCGACAAATCCGCATCGGGAGGCTCACTCGAAAAATTGCAGCGCTTCCTGAGGTCTACATCAAGCGCACGCGGCACCTTTTCTCAAACGGTAACGGATCGCTCTGGGCTTGAGGCTGCGAAGCCGTCTTCGGGATATTTTCGATTCATGCGCCCGGGTCGCTTTGAGTGGACCTATGAAAAGCCTTATGTACAACGCATCATGAGCGACGGCAAGACGCTGTGGATCTACGATCCAGAACTCTTTCAGGTGACGCAGAAGACGTTGGAAGGAGCTCTTCCTTCGACTCCGGCGGCCATCTTGTTCGGGGAGCGCGATTTCGAGGCGGATTGGAGCTTGAAGGAGATTTCAAGCACGGTCCTCGAAGCTCGTCCGAAAAATCCAGACGGCTCTTTTGAATCAGTGCTGATTGAGTTCGACGACAAGGGCGAGCTTGGCCGCATGCATCTCGTCGACACCTTCGCTCAGCGCACGTCCCTGACATTCGAAAACATCGTACGCGAGAAGATGGATCCCGCCTCATTCAAGCTGGAGATTCCAGAGGGCACGGAGGTCGTCCAGTCGGCGTTTTGAAAACGCGTTGCTCGACGCAGCAACTGTCCGATCTGCAGGGCTTTGATGCGGGAAAGTCTCATCGAGGATCGTCCTTTGAGCTGATACAATGAGTTCCATAGCAGGGGAAGCATTTGCGGCTTCACCCGGCACAGTTTTTCAAGATGTATCAGCAAGGTCCGCTTCGGCGGATCGTTTTGGGTGAGTCAACAAATGCAGGACAGCATGCGCAGAGTTCTGATCGATCGACTGCTTACTGACAAAAGCGTCGTCACGCTTCAGGAACTGCAGGACGTCCTGAAGGTCAGCATACCCACGATCAAGCGGGATCTCCGCTACATGCGCAAGGAGTTGAAGGCGCCGATCGTCTATTCACGAACGCGCGGCGGCTATCTCTATGATCTGCCCACGGGCAAGTCGAGCACGGGCTCCGAGTGCCAGAGATTCTGGTTTTCCGCTCAGGAGCTCTATGTCGTCGTGAAGACGGTTGACATGCTCAAGGCGCTTTCAAAAGACAAGTCTTCGGTCATTTTCAAGGATCTCGGACCGCTGCGTTCGCGCGTGGCGGGCTTGCTGAGCCTCGGCGGAAAGACCCCGCGGGAGATGCTCGGCCGAGTCAAGATCATTGACCCCTCGGTGATTCATGGAGAGCCCGAAGCCTTTCTGACGATTGGAAGCGCCCTCTTTGAACGCAAGCGGCTGCAGATTTCGTACTACAGCCGCACGCGAAAGACGGAGTCCTACCGCGAGATCTCCCCTTTGCGTCTGGTTCATTACCGAAATCACTGGTACCTCGATGCTTTCTGCCATGCCACGAACGCTCTGAGAACGTTCGCTATCGACAACGTCCGGCGTGTCGTGGTGATGGGAACGCCGGCCAAGCGAGTGCCGCTTCACATGATTGAGCGCAATCTCAATCAAAGCTACGGTCTCTTCATGAGCGGAGCCCCGAAGCTTGCCGTGCTGCGGTTCGATGCTGAGGCAGCGCCCTATCTCAAGCGTGAGACATGGCATCCGAGGCAGACGCTCACCGAGCGGGGCGACGAAGTGGTTCTGAAGGTTCCTTATACGAATCCAACGGAACTCATCGGCGACATTTTCCGCTGGCGCGAGCACGTCGTCGTTGAGGGACCTGAGGAACTGCGCCGAGAAGTCCGTGAATGTCTCCAAAAGACATTGAGTCGATACTGAGGCTGACGCCGCTCGCTGAGCGGCTCGTCTGCGCATCGACCGCAAACAGGAACTTCAATCATGACGCAAGAGCAGGTCAGGGCGAGGAGGCATCGCGGCAGGCGACATCGCCGCACGAGTCTTAAAGACTTGCCCGACATTTTTTTCTGCGGCGATCCGCACGGTACGTTTGATCAGATCAACGAGGCTGCGCGGCTTTATTCCCCAGATGCCATGGTCATTCTCGGCGACCTTCAGCCGCCGGCGCCTTTGCATGAGGTGCTGGAGGAGGCGCTTGCCCATACGGACATCTGGTGGATTCCGGGCAATCACGACACGGATTCGGACGAATTCTACGACCGGCTCTGGCGCAGCGAACTCGCCGGTCACAATCTGCACGGGCGTGTCGCCTGCGTGGCGGGCATGCGCATAGGCGGATTGGGGGGTGTTTTCCGCGGCCAGATTTGGATGCCCGACGGAAACCCGAACTACTACAGTCCGGCGACCTTCATGCGCCGCGTCGGTCAGGGAAATGTGTGGAGAGGAGGCGTGCCGCGCCGCCATCGATCTACGATTTTTCCTTCCGTCTTCGGCAATCTCCAAAGGCAGAAGGCGGACATTCTCGTGACGCACGAGGCACCTTCATGCCACAAGAAGGGATTTTCTGCTCTCGATAGACTGGCGCGAACGATGGGTGTCAGGTGGTTTTTTCACGGGCACCAGCACGAAGATCGCGCCTACGGCCTGCAGGGTTCGATCTTAACCCGTGCGGTCGGCTATCAGGGGATTGTTAATCTCAAGGGCGAGGTTGTAGTAGCTGCAAAGCTGGATCCGAGGGAAGAGGCGGCGCTCCATGCCACCGATGAATGGCGGTACATGTCGGACAAGAATCCCATCATCGTTCGGGACGAGGACGGCCGCATTTCACTCGTGCCCGCAGGACGCGCATGCACGCCCGCGATTTTGCCTGTCTGCGACAAGATTTTGGCGCGGCTTAACGAGAAGGAGAATGAGAAGGAGGTGCTGCCTGTTTCCGCAGGCGGCGAGTCTCAAAAAAGCGAACGGAACGTTGTTGAGCAAGGTGCGAAGAAGCCCTGCGACGAGGATCGGAAAGCGCGTTCGAACCGTGCCCCTCGTTCCAGGAACTGCCGGGATCGCAAGCGGCGTGCGAAAAAGCCGTCGCAACAGAAGCCGTGAAACAATTGGGCGTTGCTCGAATCGGGGCAACGCCCTTGCTTCATTAGGAAGACGGAACAGCTACGGAATGACCACGCGAACGTTGTCACCTTCATGGAGAAGCTCGACATCCTCTTCTACAACGGCGACGGCGTTGCTTTGGGAGACGCTCAAGAGCGAGGCCGAGCTTTGCTGAGGGCATGGCGTGAAGAAGAGAGTCCCGTCGGTGGCTGTTTTCAGGATGCCGCGGACAAAATCTCGTCGGTCCGGGCGGCTCTTGATGCGTCCGTCAAGACGGGCTGTGAGGACAAGCTGTCCTTCATGCAGGCCCTGCAGAGCTTCGACGGCCGTTCTAAGGAAGTTTTCTGCACTTGTGGCTGAGGCGACCGGATTGCCGGGAAGGCCGAGCATGAGTGCTTTAGCCTCCTTGAAGTATCCGAACGAAAAGGGTTTGCCAGGACGGAGTGCAACGTTGTAGTGCCGAAGATCGGCGAGGCGGTTGAGAACGGCAGACGTGAAGTCGCGATCGCCGGGGCCGACGCCGCCTGAGCAAATGAGCATGTCGTGTGAGACAGCCGCTTCTCGAAAACGCGATTCAAGGGTTTGGGGATCATCCGGCAGTATGCCGCAATAATGTGCGTCGATGCCGAGCGCGCGGGCGGCAAGCGTTACGTAAGTCCCGTTGGCGTTGTAGATTCGTCCGCCGGAAAGAGGGCGACCGTCGGCGGGTTCGACGAGTTCGTCGCCGCTTGAGAAGACGGCTGCGCGAATGACCGGTCGGCAGATGACTGCGCCGTAGCCGAGGCTCGCGGCAAGCCCTAGGTCGCCCCGAGTGAGACGGCGGGGTGCGTGCAGCAACACGTCGCTCGAGCGGAAGATCTCGCCCTGTTGACGAATATTGGCGCCGGGCTTGAGGCTGGGAGCGTCGATCAATATGCTGTTTTCCTCCTCACGAATCATTTCTATGGGAACGACGGCATCGAGTCCGGAGGGGACGGGTGCTCCCGTCATGATGCGAAGCGCTTCGCCGTCGGGAATGTTTCCCTCAAAGGGATGGCCGGCCGTGGCGATGCCGCAGACGGGAAAGCGTTGCGGGCGGTCCGGCGCAAGGTCGGCCGTGCGAAGTGCAAAGCCGTCCATGGCCGAGTTGTCGAAAAGCGGGAAGTCGAACTGAGCGTGTACGCATTCGGCAAGAATGCGGCCTTCGGCCTCGAGCAGAGGCACGGACACATTGTCGCCTTGAATGGGGGCGATGAGATCCCGGAGCGTGCGGGTGACTTCATCAAAATCTGCACGAATGGCTTTCGACATGTCAAAATCCTTTGTTAAATAGGCCGCAGCTGCGGCCATGCTTGGATTTTAGCGGCAGTTGGACTGCCGGCGGAGAGTGTCCATGACGAAGACGGAGGTTGCATCTCCCGCAAGGGAAAATACGATCGGCCTGGTGTTGGCGGGCGGCAAAGCCACTAGAATGGGCGGTGTCAACAAGGGGCTTGTGCCTTTCAGGGGCGAGCCAATGGCCGGTCGCGTCATCCGCACGCTCTCGGGACAAGTTTCCAGTGTCTGGGTGTCTGCCAACAGGGATGCGCAGGCCTTCATGAGGCTGGGCGCAGATAAAGTGTTGGCCGATGCTCTTGAAGGCTTTCCGGGACCTCTTGCGGCGCTCGATTCGCTCAACGAATGCCTCAAGACCGAGAAGGCAAGGGGGGTGGAATGGGTGCTGACTGTTCCTTGCGATGTGCCTCTCGTGCCGAAGACGCTTCTGAAGGCTTTTGTCGAAGCCTTCGACGGCAGGCCCGCATATACGATTGAGACGGGCGGCTTTGATCAGAACACGATCTCGCTCATTCACGTAAGCGCCTTGAGTGCGGTGCGTCCCTTTTTGGCGGCCGGAGACCGCAAACTCGGACTATGGTTTGAGAGGCTTGGACGAGGGCATGTGCATTGGATGGGGGCGGAATCTGCATTTGCGAACGTTAATTCGCCTGAGGAACTACGGCAGTTGGAATTTGAAGAATGTGAAAGGTGGAACGATGATTAGATGAATACCGTGTTTGCGGTATTTTTTGGAAAAGACTTGACAAGCGCTTTCGGATGGTGTTTAATTCCAATCCTTCGCTGACGACGACAAGTCAACAGCGAATAAA
>ERZ791927.1555-NODE-1555-length-17270-cov-2.349927_pt1 | contig 17270 bp, 13 predicted proteins | sample MGYA00510130_ERZ791927 | MGnify/ENA primary metagenome ERZ791927 (study PRJEB30046, sample SAMN00792055) | human gut metagenome | study: EMG produced TPA metagenomics assembly of the A metagenome-wide association study of gut microbiota in type 2...
GCGCGCGTTCCCTATTACCTGCTGAGGGGTGACGGGAAAAGCGCATCGGAAATCCTGAAGGCTTACCGGACCCTGCTGCGCCGCCGCAACGAAATTCTTAAAAGCAAACACACGAATGCCTCGCGAGGGGCACACTGGCTATGACAACAGCACAACAACCGGCCCCTGTGCCTCCCGAACCGCACGATCAAACGCCCCAACCGAAGAGCCCGGACCAACATACCGTCCGCAAACAACTCACGTCAGGCGTCTTTTACATCGCGATCGCCAAATACGCGGGCATCGTCATCTCGCTGGCAGTCTCCGGTGTGCTGGCGCGCCTGCTGTCGCCTTCGGATTTCGGTATCGTCGCGGTGGCTACCGTTATCATCACCTTTTTCAGCATCTTCAGCGACCTGGGCATCGCCCCGGCGATCATTCAATATAAGAAACTGACCGGCGAGGAGCTCAACGGCATCTTTTCGTTCACGATTTGGTCGGGATTGGCCGTATCGCTGCTCTTTTTCGGCAGTTCGTGGCTGATCGCCTCCTATTACGACTCGCCCCAGCTGGTACGCATCTGCCAGTTTCTGTCGGTCAACCTGCTTTTCGCAGCGATGAACATCGTCCCCAACGCATTGCTTTACAAACAGAAACGGTTCAGATTCATCGCAATGCGCAACCTCTGTGTCCAAGGATCGGTCGGAACCATCGCAGTGATTGCGGCCCTTTCGGGCGCCGGTATCTACGCACTGCTGATCAACCCGATCGTATCGAGTATCGTGCTATTCATCGTCAACCTGCGGGAACATCCGCTACGGATACGCTGGACGGCAGGCCTGCAACCGTTGCGCACGATCTTCGCCTTCTCGGCCTACCAGTTCTCGTTCAACGTGATCAACTACTTCACGCGGAACCTAGACAAACTACTGATAGGCAAATACATGGGCATGAGTCCGCTGGGCTTCTACGAAAAATCGTACCGGCTGATGATGCTACCGCTGCAAAACATCACCAACATTATTTCGCCGGTGATGCACCCCATTTTCTCCGACTTCCAGCACGACCTGCGCAAGCTTTCGGAATCCTACCTCAAAGTGGTGCGCGTGCTGGCCTGGATCGGCTTTCCGCTGGCGGCTGTCCTCTACTTCACGGCCCCGGAGCTGATCCTGCTGATTTTCGGTTCGCAGTGGGAAGCGTCGGTGCCGGTATTCCGCATCCTCGCACTGTCGGTAGGCGTACAGGTGGTGATGTCCACCTCCGGGTCGATCTTCCAGGCGGCGGGATCGACGCATATCCTGTTCCTGAGCGGATTGCTTTCGGCGCTGCTCAACGCAGGCGGGATTTGCCTCGGTATTTTCGGATTCCGTTCGCTCGACGCAGTAGCCTGGTGCATTTGCATTTCGTTCTCGGTCAATTTCGTGCAGGCCTACTGGCTGATGTATTACCGCACGTTCCGCCTGCCCTGGGGTCCGTTCTGGCGGAAACTCGCTTCACCGCTGCTACTCGGGGTCCTGCTGTGGAGTATCCTGTGGGGATTCGACCGGATATTACCCGCCCGGGAACTGTTCTTCACGCTGATCGCCAAAGGCGTCCTGTCCCTGGTAATCTGGGGCGGCTACCTGCAGCTGACCGGAGAATTCAATATCCTCGGCAGGCTCTCGGCCTTGTCGGGCAAATTTTTCAAGCGTTGAGGCCATGCGGGTGAACGGTCTACAATCCCGCAGCATCGATGTGATGCGTTTTGCGATGATCCTGCTGGTCGTCGTGTTGCACGCCTACACTTCGACGCGCAGCGATTTCAGCGCGGGCGACTTCCCGGTCTACCGACTGGTGAGTTTCGTCTGCTCGCTGGAGATCGCCCAAACAGCCGTACCGGCGCTCTTTTTCATTTCGGGCTTCCTCTTTTTCCTGCACCCGAAACCTTACAAGACGAAACTCCGCAAAACCTCCAAACGGCTCATCGTCCCTTACCTGCTTTGGAATGCGCTCATCCTGGCCCTCTATTTCGGGGTGGAACAAATCCCCGCGCTGAGCAAATATTTTTCGGGCGTGAATCCCCCCGTCAGCGGATATTCGTTCGTCAATTTCCTTCAGGCATTCTGGGACAGCGGAGAGTGGAGAGGCGGCAACGGCACACCGATCCTGCACCAGTTCTGGTACATCCGCAACCTGATCCTGCTGGCGTTGCTCTCCCCTGCGATCAGGCTGTTCGTGCGCGGATTCGGCTGGTGGGGAGCCGCAGCGCTGTGGGGAGTGTGGCTCGCCACACCCGGACAGGCTTTCCTGATCGAAAGCCTCGCTTTCTTCACCGCAGGAGCATGCTTCAGTCTCCGCCACACGGATTTTCTGTCGATGTTCAGCCGTTTTGCGACAACGACACTGCTGCTTTACATCGCCTTGATGACCGTACACATGATTTTCCGGGACAACGGGCTCGTTCCGCTCGACAGGGTCGTATTCACGCTCGGAATCATCGTCGGCACGAACCTGTCGGTACGTTTCGTAACGGCCAGGGAACGACGGGAAACGCCCCACAGCATCCGCGCCCGGAACTACCCGGGACTGCGGGGGATGGGGTTTTTCCTGTTCGCACTGCACGATCCGATGCTCACGCTGCTCAAGCGCATCGCGATGAAACTCTCCGGCACACCCTCCGACTTCTCGCTGACCGTCATCTACATCCTCATCCCGTTGCTGGTCATTGCAATCGCCGTGGGCCTGTACCGCCTGCTCAACCGCCATACTCCATCGCTGCTGAAAACCCTGACCGGCCGCTAGCAGCCTGAAATACCGACCGCCATGAAAGGACTTTTCATCGTCTTCCACGGATTCGCCGCCCACAACGGCATCAGTAAAAAGATTTTCTACCAGTGCGACGCACTGCGGCGCTGCGGCGCCGAACTGCGCCTCTGTTCGCTCGAAGTGGGGGCGGACGGCAGCCACAGGCGGATACTCGACGGAGAAACGCTCGAAAACTTCGGGCACGGGCTCCGCGCCAAGCTCAAAAAACGGTTCAGCTACCGCTCGGTGACCGACTACATCCGCCGGGAAGGAGTCCGGTTCCTGTACGTGCGCTTCGACCACAATGCGAATCCGGCGCTGATCCGGTGGTTCGCGCACCTGAAAAAACTCGGTGTGCGGATCGTGATGGAAATTCCCACTTTCCCGTACGACCCCGAATACGCACGCGCATCGCGCAAAACCAAGCTGGTGCTCTCGGTGGACAAATGTTTCCGCAATGCGCTCGCACGCCAGGTCGACCGGATCGTTACCTTCTCGCAGTACGATACGATTTTCGGACGTCCGACCATCCGCATCTCGAACGGGATCGACTTCGCACACATCCCGCTCAAAACGAACGTGAACGACACCTCGAACACGGTGCACCTGCTCGGCGTCGCCGACATCCATTTCTGGCACGGCTTCGACCGTGTGGTAGCCGGGCTGGCGGATTATTACCGCCGTCCGCACGAAAAGAAGGTGATCTTCCACATCGTCGGCGGCGGGAGCCGGTTCACCGTGCCCGAACTGCGCGAACAGGTCCGCGAACAGGGTATGGAAGAACGGGTGGTTCTCCACGGCCCGCTCTGGGGCGAAGCGCTCGACCGCGCCTTCGAGGAGGCCGACCTCGGCATAGCCAGCCTCGGGCGGCACCGCAACGGGATTACACACATCAAAACACTGAAAAACCGCGAATACGCAGCACGGGGCATTCCGTTCGTCTACTCCGAGAACGACAGCGATTTCGATGCAATGCCTTACGTGCTGAAAGCCCCGGCCGACGAATCCCCGATCGACATAGATGCCTTGCTACATTTCCTCGACGGCGTGGACCGCGACCCGGCCCATATCCGCGCAAGTATCGAGGATACCCTCTCGTGGGACGTGCAGATGCGCAAGGTACTCGACCAGATCGAGAGGCTGGAATAAACGGCCCGGCAACAATGCCCCGGCAACAAGTTGACCTCATATAACGTGATAACTACCGCTATAAACTTATGAAACCTGCGACAAACCTCCCGGCACAAGCCGCCCGGCCCCCCATTACACAACCCCGAACCCCTCAAACGTACGCATGATGAAAACCATCGAGATTCTCTTTTGGATTGCCCTGGCGATCGTCTTTTATACTTATGCAGGCTACGGCATTTTCCTCTACTTGCTGGTACGGGTCAAAGAGGCGCTGTGCAAAAGAACACGCATCGAACTGCCCGAAGAGCTGCCCGAAGTGACACTGCTTATCGCCGCGTACAACGAAGAGGCGGTCATCGCCGACAAGATGCGGAACTGCCGGGCGCTCGACTACCCGGCCGGCCGGCTGAAAATCGTCTGGGTGACGGACGGTTCGAACGACCGCACGAACGAATTGCTGGGCGGATATCCGGAAGTCACGGTGCTGTTTGCTCCCGAACGGCGCGGCAAAACAGCCGCACTGAACCGGGGAGTTCCACTGGTCACGACACCCCTGGTCGTTTTCACCGATGCGAACACGATGCTGGGCCCGGAAGCGATCCGCGAAATCATCCGGCCCTTCGGCGATTCGAAGGTCGGCTGCGTGGCAGGCGAAAAGAGGGTCGTACAGAGCCGTGAACAGGCGGCCGCATCGACCGAAGGTATCTACTGGAAATACGAATCGAAGCTCAAAGAGTGGGACGACCGCCTCTATACGGCCGTCGGAGCCGCCGGAGAGCTGTTCGCGATCCGCCGCGAACTGTTCGTAGCGATGCCGGACGATACGCTGCTCGACGATTTCATCCTCTCGATGCGCATCGCGATGCAGGGCTACCGGATCGCTTACTGCAAAAACGCTTACGCGCTCGAAGAGGCCTCGGCCGACATGACCGAAGAGGGCAAGCGCAAAGTGCGTATCGCGGCCGGAGGGCTGCAATCCATCGGCAGGCTCGCGCCGCTGCTCAACCCATTGCGCTACGGCATACTCTGGTGGCAATACCTCTCGCACCGCGTACTGCGCTGGTCGGTGACACCGATCCTGCTGTTCGCACTCGTGCCGCTGAATATCGCGCTGGTCGCCGGCGGCCCGCACCGGATTCTCTACGGTACGATCCTGCTGCTGCAAGCGGTTTTTTACGGCTGCGCACTGCAAGGTTACCGCCTCTCACAACGCAAAATCAAGAATAAGTTGCTGTTCGTCCCCTACTATTTCCTCTTTATGAACCTGAACGTGCTGCGCGGCATCGCCTATCTGCGCCGGCGACGCGGCCAGCAGACAGGCGTCTGGGAAAAAGCGAAGCGGGCTGCCTGAACTTCGATCGGATCGGCCGGGCACAAAGATATTCAGACATACCGGATGTCCAGGGAACTGACTGGCACAAGAAACATCATATATTCCGGAAACAACGGCGTGTCCTGGGCGGATAACCCTGCGAAGCGGACTCGCGCCCGTGCCGGAAATCCGGTCAATGCTTGTCCTTGACGAACTCCGACAACTTTTGTTTCAATTCGGTCACATCCATCGGCTTGGTCATGTAATCGTTGCAACCGGCCTGAAGCGCCTTCTCCCGGTCATGATCGTAGGCATAGGCGGTCACCGCGATCACCGGCAGCGTCGGATTCACAGCCTTAATCTTGCGCGTCGCTTCCAAACCGTCCATAACCGGCATTTTCATATCCATCAGCACCGCCACGAAACGGTATTGCTCGACCAGCCGCACCGCCTCGTCGCCGTCGCGGGCCCTCAACAGCTCATAATCGTTGCGCAGGATCGCCGAAAGCACCTGGAAATTGCTGTCGGTATCCTCGGCCACCAGAATAACCGGTTTACCGGGAGAAATCTGGGAAAGACCGTGCGAAGGCGGCAGCAACGCATCCTCTGCCCGATGCAAACCGGCGGGCTCATACGGTACCGTAAACCAGAAACGGGATCCGATTCCCGGCTCCGATTCGACACCTATCGTACCGTCCAGCTTCTCCACCAAATTGCGGCAGATGGTCAGACCGAGACCCGTCCCGTGGGCAAAGTGGTTGAGTTTCTCAAACCGATTGAATATCAACTGTATATTTTCGGCAACAATGCCGATACCGGTATCCTGTACATAAAACTCGATCCCCTTCTGAAGCTTGCGGAACCCCACCGTAATACACCCCTGCTGCGTGAATTTGATCGCGTTGTTGATCAGGTTCGAAAGCACCTGGACCAACTTGCTGCGGTCGCTGATGATGTAACAATCGTCGCATCCGCCGGCAAAAACGATGGGCACCTCCCGCTCGGTATCGGCCATGTAAGAGCTGACGACCTCCTGGCAAAGCAGGTTCAGTTCGATCTTGGTGTAGGAGAGTTCGACCATCCCCGCCTCGATTTTCGACAGGTCGAGGATATCGGAGATCAGTTGCAGCAACTGCTCGTTATTGCGCTGGATGATATCGACGTACTCTTTTTTGTCGGCAGGGTCTTCGGTTTCGATCAGCAGGTTCGAAAAACCCACGATCGCATTGAGCGGCGTGCGGATCTCGTGGCTCATATTGGCCAGGAAAGCCGATTTCATGCGATCCGACTCCTCGGCCTTGAGCTTGGCTTCCTGCAGCCGCAGCTCGGTCTGTTTCAATTCGGTGATATCGACGTTCAAGCCGATCACCTCGATATCGTCATTCCCCTCCTCGCATTTGACCCGGTACGTGCAACGGATCCATTTCCAGGCATTGCCGTTGCGCACGCGCAGCACATCCCGGAACCCCTGCGCCCGACCGGCGACGGCATCGTCGAAAAACTGCTTGAGCTTGGCGAAATCGTCGGGGTGCGTCTTGACGTAAGCATCCTTGATATCGGCGATCGGACCGCGGGTATTCACATTGCTGTACCACTGCTCGGACGCCGTGAAACTGTTCAGGCGCGGAATCCACTTGCAGAGGCCGATCTGGGCCATTTCAGCCATATAGTCGAACCGGTATTCGATGTCGCGCAACCGGTGGTACGTGCGGTTCGATTCGGTGTTGTCCACCACGATGATCACATACTGGTCGATATTGCCGTCGCCGTCCCGCAACGGAGTACACCGCGCGAGCAGGTTCCGGACTTCGGTGTGAGTGCTTTTGTAGTATCCGCCCGAAAGAATTTTCCCGAAGTCGTAATCCATCGAGAACTCAATGTGCTGCCCCCTGCGCATCGCTTCACGCTCTTCGGGCGAGACGTTCGGATTGTCGAACAGGCTGACCCCGAGCGCATCCTCTTTCCGTTCGATCCCGAAAATACGCATATCCTCGTCGTTGAGGTCGAGCAGCACCCCATCCTTATCATAAATCTCGATGCCGACCGGAATGGTCTTGTAAAGGTTTTGCAATTTCGCCTCGTTGCGTTGCAATTCTTTCTGCGCCCGGATCGACTCGGTAACGTCCGAAAAGAGCGCCGTGCAGTGGTCGCGGTCGGTCGAAAAAACGATCGCGTTGAAATAGCGGTTGTTACGAACTTTATACAACTTATTCGAAACGACTGTCCGCCTGGTTACCGTCTCGTACAGGTCCGTCCATATCTCCTCGGAAATGAGGAAGCCCGGTTCCCGGATGCTGCGCCCCACCATGCCGGTAAGCTGTACGTGCAGGATTTGCTCGACGGCGGGATTGTATTCCTCGAGCAGGTAATCCGCCGGCTTCCCCTGCGGGTCGTAAGCCACACGCATTTTGGCATAACCCAGCGGCATGTGCATATAAATATTGCGGAAATACTCCTTTTCTTTCCGGATAGTCGCTTCGGAGCGTTTGAGCTCGATGCAGACGCTGATGATGTTGGCCAGCGACAGGAACCATTGCCGGTCGGCCTCGTTCCAAATACGGTACTGGCCGACGATGTCGACCCCTATATAGCCCCAGGTTCCTTCCCGGTTGATCAGCGGAACGACCATCAGCGACTTGATCCCCTGGGGAGCGAGTACAGCCTTTACGCCGTCCGCCTCGGGCGGAAGCTCATCCAAGTCGCTCAGGATGATCGGCAGGTTCTCCTTCAACCGCTCCGACCACCACAGCGTCAAATCGATCGGAATATCCTGCAGGCTGTCGATCTCGGGGGTAACCCCGTCGCGCACCACTTCATAGCGGCAGCTGTGGGTCTGTTTCGCCCAATCGTATTCGAAAATATAAGTCCGGTCGCCATCGAACTGGTGCAGCAGGTTTTCGAGCAAACCGGTAATCACATCCTGTTCGTCGGAATGCTTGAGCAGCATCAGCAGCGACTGCGAAAGATTATTCTGCCGCGTCAGCAGCTCTTTAAGCTGCATGTGGGACGCACTCTCCCGCGTATGCTGGGCCTCCTGGACGGACAGGTACCGCATAAACCCCTGTGCGAACAGGTGCCCGTCGGGTCCCGTCTCTTTGGAAGCGAGCTGCGAATGCATCCAGATATCACCGACCTTAGAGCGCACCGGAAAAGATTCGTCGTAAAAATCGACCTCGGGGAACATATCCAGGCTGTGCATGACCCGTTCCCGGTAATCTGGGTGGATCAACTCCGCACATCGCTCGAACGGTACGGGTTCCGGCCCGACTTGCAGAATATCGGCCAATATCTCCGAAAAACAGGCTTCCCGGGCTGTGAAATCGGCTTTCCACCACCCGACATGCGCCACCTGCTGAAGGTTGCGGAACCTTTCCGCATCACGACGCAAAGACTCAAGCTCTTGCTCCGAAACGGTAGCCTTACTCATAAACGAAACATTGGAAGTTTACACAAAAATACAAAAATATCACCACCCCCCACTCTGCACAACACGAAAGGCGAGTTTTATGTGAAAAATAAGTAAATTAAGCTATATTTGTCATAGCATTTAAAAAACATCATTACATACCGAATGAAAAGGATATTAGTGACGGGAGGCGCAGGCTTCATCGGTTCGCATTTGTGCGCACGCCTGGTCAACGACGGGCACGACGTAATCTGCCTGGACAACTATTTTACCGGCAGCAAAAAAAACGTATGGCACCTGATCGGCCGGCCCAACTTCGAGCTGGTGCGCCATAACGTGATCAACCCTTACTTCGCCGAGGTGGACGAAATCTACAACCTCGCATGCCCGGCTTCCCCGATCCACTACCAGTTCGACCCGATCAAAACGACGAAGACTTCGGTAATGGGCGCCCTCAACATGCTGGGACTGGCCAAAGAGACCAAGGCGCGCCTGTTGCAGGCCTCGACCAGCGAGGTGTACGGAGACCCGATCGTGCACCCGCAGACCGAAAGTTACTGGGGGCATGTCAACCCGATCGGCATCCGGTCGTGCTACGACGAAGGAAAGCGCTGCGCCGAATCGCTTTGCATGGACTACCACCGGCAACACGGCATCGAGATAAAGATCATCCGCATTTTCAACACGTACGGCCCGGGCATGCTGCCCAACGACGGCCGCGTAGTGTCGAACTTCATCGTGCAGGCGCTGCAGGGCAACGACCTGACCATCTACGGCGACGGCCAGCTTCCAGTATGTGGACGACCTGATCGAAGGCATGGTCCGCATGATGGCGTCTCCGGCCGATTTCCTCGGCCCGGTCAACCTGGGCAACCCGCATGAATTTACGATCCTCGAACTGGCTGAAAAAGTGATCCGCCTGACCGGTTCCCGTTCGAAAATCGCTTTCAGGGAGTTGCCGCACGACGACCCGCGCCAACGCCAACCGGACATTACGCTGGCCCGCGAGAAACTGGACTACGATCCTTCGACGCAACTCGAAGAGGGCCTCAAACACACCATCGAATATTTCCGCTCGCTGAACTAATCCAAACATTCGTTTCCGTTAACCGCGGCCCGCGGCCGCACAACCCGAACCCAAACCGCGCAAGCGATGCAAGTAGAAATCAATCCTTCGGAATATACGGTGCTGATCGTCGACGATACTATAGCGAATGTACTGCTGCTAAAAGTGTTGATCGGAAACCAGAAATACAGGATCGTCACTGCCAATAACGGTATGGAAGCGTTGCAGGCCGTCGAAAAAGAGTCCCCGGACCTGATCCTGCTCGACATCATGATGCCCGGCATGAACGGTTACGAAGTGGCCGAGAAACTGAAAGCCGATCCGCAAACGCAGGAGATTCCGATCATCTTCCTCACGGCACTGAACTCTACCAACGACATCGTCAAAGGGTTCAAGACCGGCGCGTCGGACTACATCTCCAAACCGTTCAACAAGGAGGAACTGCTGATCCGCGTCACGCACCAGATTTCACTAATCGCAGCCAAGCGTTTGATCGCCAGCCAGATGAAAGAACTGCAAAGTACGATCCGCGGCCGTGACCGGCTCTATTCGGTCATCGCGCACGACCTGCGCTCGCCGATGGGTTCGCTCAAGATGATCTTCAACCTGCTGATGGCGCAGCTTCCGCCCGAGAAGATCGGCCCCGAAATGTACGACATGCTTTCGATGGCCAACCACACGGCAGAAGAGACTTTTTCCCTGCTGGATAACCTGCTCAAATGGACCAAATCGCAGATCGGGCGCCTCAAAACCGTATACCAGGAGATCAACATGATGGAAGTGATCGGCGATGCCGTCACGCTCTTCTCTCCGGTCGCTTCGCTGAAGAATATCAAAATCAGGACGGAGTGGCCCGATCATGTCGATGTCCGGGTGGATGTGGATATGATCAAGACGATCATGCGCAACCTGTTGAGCAATGCCGTCAAATACAGTCCCGAGGGCAGCGAAATTATAGTCACGGTGGAAGACCTGGGCGAAAAAGCCGTGGTGAACGTACGCGATTTCGGTAAGGGAATTCCGGAGGAAGACCAGCCCAAGCTGTTCCATTCGGACACCCATTTCACCACCTACGGCACGCACAACGAGGAGGGATCCGGGCTCGGCTTGCTGCTGTGCAAGGACTTCGCCCACAAGAACAACGGAGATTTGTGGTTCTCTTCGAAAGCGGGCGAAGGATCGACTTTCAGTTTTTCCGTTCCCACCCGGACCGGGGCCGCCGCGATGAACGCTTCGGCCGACAGCGCGAACGCACCGGCCAGTTTATAAATAATTCATAACACCCCGGAGTCAGTGCCGAACCGGCACGCGGCCTGTCATCGACCGGTCGGGGGAGGATTGGCTTGTCTGCTTGTCACCGGTTTATTGCGGGCATTGCAGGCGGCTCATCGCTCCGAACCTGTTTTCCCGGAACCGTGATCGGTCTCCCCTGAACGGAAAGAAAAATCCATCAGGACAGGCTTGTGGTCGCTGTAAGGCACGTCCAGCGTATAATAGCGCTCTCCCGAAAAAGCATCGTTATAGAACATGTAATCGATCCGCAACAGCCCTTTGAAATGGCGGAACGTACCGCCGTAGCCGCTGCCGCAATCCTTGAATCCATCGTGTAAATCTCCCTTCATCGCCCGATAGGTATAGGATGAGGGCATGTCGTTAAAGTCGCCGCAAACAATCAACGGCATGCGCAGCGTATCGACCATCTGCCGGAGCCGCGCCACCTGCTGCGCACGGACAACGGCATTGGCACGATAGCTCGCCTGCATTTGCTCCATCGCTTCGGAACTTCCTTCGACACTCAGGTTGCGGCTCTGGTAACTGAGGTTCCGCTGGGCACGGTCGACACCGGTCGTCTGCAAGTGCACGGCCAGTACGCGGACTTTTTGTCCGCTGATCAGCAGGTCTATCCACAACGCACTGTTGTCCGTATCGGGAAAGGGAATCACCTCGGCATCGAGGATCGGATATTTGCTGAAAATCGTGATCGCAACGCCGGCCGCCACATGCGGCCAGTCGTGGAACCGGCTGATGATACTGTCCAATCCGAAACGCGGCGCCGGGACGAACTCCTCCAGGCAGACCACGTCGGCGCCCTCTTCCCGAAACAGATAAGCCATCTGACGGACCGTCTGGCGGATATCGGCGCCCTGCTCCCGGAACGCATGCACGTTGTAAGAAGCCACCTTCAGATCGGCCGGGCGGGACTCGTCCCCGCCGCCCGGCCACTGGTACATGGCGGTAAAGTAACCCGTATTGAGCAATAACGTGGCCAGAGGGAAAAGCAACCACACCTTGCGCCGCACGCACCAATAGACGAGCAGCGACAGATTGGCGAACAACACCACCGGCAACGCCAGTCCGAGGAATACATAGAATCCCGACCGGGCAGGATCGACCTGCGGCGCACGCCAACCGCCCACCGCAAGCAGGAAAATCCCGATCGTTGCGAGAATCAGGAAATTATACAACAGGTAACCTACTGCCTTTTTTCCCATAACGTCATTCGTATTATCCGCGTTTATATTATCCGGTCCTGTCCGGATGCCCCGGACGATACCGTGACACAAAAATAACCTTTCCCGGCAAATATTCGCACCGCCGCCGAAATATTCTTCGCGAGCCGGCGATGTGCCAAACCCCAACAAAAAGACAGGGCAACCCATCCGTTACAGACCGGTTGTCCTGTCTTTGAATTAATCCTAATCCGGTGAGAAACTTACTTTTTCCGCCCGAAACGCCACACCACCTGGCCGTTCTGCGCCAGTACGAGCGAGTCGGCATCGAGTTTGACCACCTGCAGCGTATCGGTCGTTTCAGCGTTTACGCCGTTACCGATACTCTCGGCGGTCAGCATCACTTTCCCGTCGGCAAGGCTCCAATTTTTGAACTGCAACGTAGCCATACCCACCGATACGGCCGAACCGTCGGCCTCGAGCGTAACGCCCTGCATCTCCGAGGCTTTGATCGGATTGGGTTCGAGCCATGTCCCCTGAATGTAATAATAGGGGGAATGGACGGTCACGGTCAGCTCCTGCGCCGTCAGCACCTTCACTCCGTCCACGTCTTCGTCGGCGCATACCACGCGCACCGAATCGTCGATCAGCACACCCGGCACCTTTGCCGGATCGGTATCCATCGTGCTGATGTCCACCGTATCCCCCGCATCGGTCCGGACCATGATGTTGTTCATCGAAGCGTCCACCACAACTCCGGTAACGGTCTGCGGACCTGCGGCCCCACCGCACGACACCAGTCCGACCGCAAGCGCCGCTGCCAAAAACATGCGTACACAATTGTCCCTTTTCATTTTCTTCGGTTTTTCAGCCGGGAATCTCTTTGACCGGCTCTGTTTCAAGGACAAAGATAGAATAATTTACTGCCGTTAGGCTTCCCGCCGCTTTTTTCCCTGTTTTTTCACAAAAGCCTGCCCGACAGTTCCGAATGTCCGCGTTCGAGGTTCAGCAGAAACTCCTTTTTATCCAGTCCGCAGGCATACCCGACCAATTTTCCTCCAGCGCCGATCACCCGGTGGCACGGCACGATAATCATCAGCGGATTGCGGTTATTGGCCATACCCACGGCCCGCGAGGCTTTCGGATTGCCGGCCCGTGCAGCCACTTCGCCGTAAGTGAGCGTTTGTCCGTACGGAATCGAACGCAACACGGCCCAAACCCGGTGCTGAAACGGGGTCCCTTCGGGGGCCAGAGGCAAGTCGAATACTTTCCGTTTACCGGCGAAATACTCCTGCAACTGCGCCGCGGCACGACGAATCAGCGGCGTCTCGTCCATACGGCACCGTGCTATATCCGCACCGTTTCCATTCCCGGATAACGACTCGGCCCCGGTGTGACACGAGGCACACTCCGGTTTCACCGGCGAAACGGCAGTAAGGCCGCGACCGTTCTCTTCGATCCGTAACATGCCGAGCGGAGTGGCATAGTCATAATAAAAGACTTCCGGTTCCTGCCGCTGCTTCATTCTCATTTCATCCATAACCGTCCCGATTACTAGTTCATTTACTTCTATTCATTTCCAAAGCCTGGCTCATTCCCTGCAATCCATCGCCGTTCGTTGTCCGGTATTCCAACCTGTTGGACCGATCCCGACCTGTTTTCAATCAGTTTCCGATCCGTTCCCGGCCGATGTATGACGTATAGGGGCAACTTCCGGGTCACCGGTCACACAGGACACAAGCGACAGGTTGTGCAGATCCAGGTCAGCAGCCAAGGACGGCTCAGGGATAAAGATAGCCGCAATTCGCTTCGTTCACACCCTCACGGGCCATTTTCCTGCAAAATACGTCCGTTTTTTCTATCTTTGCTCCGAACCGATCCTTTTCTCCGGCGTAAAACAGATGGCTAAAATCCTGATTATCGACGACGAAACCCAGCTTCGCAGACTGCTCTCCCGCATCATCGGCCTCGAAGGCTACGAGGTGATCCAGGCGGAAAACTGTACGACGGGCCTGCGCCAACTCGAACGTACGCACCCGGAAGTCGTACTGTGCGACGTAAAACTGCCCGACGGCAACGGAGTCGAGATGGTAACCCGGATCAAACAGGCCGAACCCGACTGCGAGGTGATCCTGCTGACCGCCTACGGCAATATCCCCGACGGTGTACAGGCGATCAAGAACGGCGCATTCGACTACATCACCAAAGGGGATGACAACAACAAGATCATTCCGCTGTTGAGCCGCGCGGTCGACAAGGCCCGGACGAACCGCCGCCGCAACGCCGCAACGGCCGCCGGGAGTACGGGACAAGGCTTCGATGCGATTATCGGCTCATCCAAGCCGATGCGCGCGGCTGTCGAGCTGGCCCGTAAGGTGGCCGGTACCGATACCTCGGTTTTACTTACGGGCGAAACGGGCACCGGCAAAGAGGTTTTCGCACAGGCGATCCACCGGGCCGGCAAACGAAAGGACCGGACATTCGTAGCGGTCAACTGCTCGGCATTTGCGAAAGACCTGCTCGAAAGCGAACTGTTCGGACACACGGCAGGAGCGTTTACCGGAGCGGCAAAAAATAAAAAGGGATTGATGGAAGAGGCCGACGGCGGGACGCTCTTCCTCGATGAGATCGGTGAAATGCCGGTCGACCTGCAGGCAAAACTGCTGCGGGTGCTCGAAAGCGGAGAATTCATCAAAGTAGGCGAAACGAAACCCACGAAAGTCAACATGCGCGTTATCGCCGCGACCAACCGCGACCTGCCCGCAGAGATCGCAACGGGCAACTTCCGCGAAGACCTCTATTACCGGCTCTCCGTTTTCCAGATCAAACTGCCTTCGCTCGGCGAACGTCCGTCCGATATCGACGAGTATGCCCGCCATTTCACGAACGTCTTTGCCGCGAAGATGGACAAGCCCGTCGAAACGATCGAGCCCGGCTACCTGGAGCTCCTGCGGCGCCATCCGTGGCGCGGCAACATCCGTGAGCTGCGCAACGTGGTCGAACGCAGCATGATTATGGCTTCGGACGGTGTACTCCGGGCTGAAGACCTGCCCGTCGAACTGCAACACGGTGCTCCCGCGTCGGACGACAGCACACTGCCGCTCTCGCTGCGGGCGATCGAAAAGCAGCACATCGCCCGGATGCTGGGCCACACGGGCGGCAACAAAACCGAAGCGGCACGCCTGCTGGGCATCGGCCTGACCACCCTCTACCGCAAAATCGAGGAGTACGGTTTGTAGGTCGACTCGTTACCAACGCCGGAACCGGGTATTGTTCCGGTTACCGGAGATGCGCCCCCATCACGGTACCGGTATCCCGGGAGTTTCTCCGGGCGAAACGCTCCTGCCCCTTTTTACATAATACTTTCAGTATTTCAACTCCCCCGAATTGGGTATTTAAGCGTATGGAAACGGCCCGATCCGCGATTAGCTTTGCAAAAAGGATAAATCCCGCCGCTATGCAAGCTATCAAGACTCCCGTGCTGGCCGACAGCTACCCGTTGCAACCCCGAATAACCGAGGGGTATGAACCGTTTTTCACCGGATTACTCGATTTCTGTGCAGACGCCACGATCGACGAGGCGCTTGCCGCCCGGATCAAAACCTATGTCCAGGGGTGGCTCGCCACCCACCCCCTCGATGCCTTCGACCGCTTTTCGGACGAATCGTACCTGCGCACCTACCTCGGACGATGCCCCCGCACCCACTGGGAAGCCATCGTGATGAGCTGGAAAGCGGGCAACCGCACCTCGATCCACGCCCATCCGCAATTCGCCGGGTACTATTTCGCAGACGGCGAGTTCCAGGTCGAGATTTTCGAACAGGCCGGCCCCACCGCGCTGAAGCTCGCGAACGTCGTGCGCGTGAACGGACAGGAGGGTTTCGCCGCCATCGGCCACCCGGGCCGTTTCGACAACCACATTCACCGCATCACCTGCCTGAGTGCCACGGCCCATTCGCTGCACGTCTATTCAGACGATGCGCTGCGAGGGATGACTTTCGTCCGAAACGATTCGGAATAATACCCGCCTGTTATCGGCACCACGCTCCTCCGGACGCACGATACTCCGGAGAATCCGTATCAGAAACAATCAATACGCAAGGTTCCGGATACCCCGATACGGATTGTCCGGGAGGACCGTATACGGACTCGGAACTGCCGAGGCATGGAACGACCGAAGTGTAAAGCGGCCCATGCACATAATAACGATTCTTGCTATCGAACGATCCTTTCCATTCCGGAAAGCTGACCCTACCAAAATGGTAGGGTTTTTTATTTTCCAAACAACACACTCCTCCAAATCAAATAACTGATTAACAACACTATACACTCTAATCATTGCATCTGGCATCCGTTTGGCAGCACCCTGCCGCGAAACAAACTCAAATGCGAATACGATATGAATGGATTACTGATGTTTTTACTCTTATGCGGACTGGGAGCCCTTTGCTACTGGTTCTTTTTCAAATGCGTCGACTGGTTCGGCAAAATCTAAGGAAGGAGACCCGAAATGTATACGATTTTACTAATTATCAGCATCCTGATCTTCATCTATCTGATGTATGTACTGGTAAGGCCCGAAAAATTCTGACGGCCGCGCCACCGAAAAATTCCGTTAACCCGTAAATGCCGGAACGGTATGACACCGCAAATCCGGCACGACAAAACAAAACGAATAAATGAATACCGAAATCCTGGGCGTCATCCTGCAACTGGTCTGCCTCGTGGGGCTGAGCTATCCGCTGGGACGCTACATCGCAAAAGTGTACAAGGGAGAGAAGACCTGGTCGGACTTCATGGCTCCCATAGAGCGTTGGATCTACAAATTCTCGGGAATCAACCCCGAAGAGGAGATGAACTGGAAACAGTTCCTCAAGGCGTTGCTCATCGTCAATCTCTTCTGGTTCTTCTGGGGAATGATCCTGCTCGTTTCACAGGGTATCCTGCCGTTGAATCCCGACGGTAATCCGGGCCAGAGTCCCGATCTGGCGTTCAACACCTGCATCAGCTTCATGGTCAACTGCAACCTGCAACACTACAGCGGGGAGACGGGCCTGAGCTATTTTACGCAGCTGTTCGTCATCATGCTGTTCCAATTCATCACGGCAGCCTGCGGCATGGCGGCACTGGCCGGCGTCTTTA
>ERZ791927.1570-NODE-1570-length-17152-cov-5.736737_pt1 | contig 17152 bp, 16 predicted proteins | sample MGYA00510130_ERZ791927 | MGnify/ENA primary metagenome ERZ791927 (study PRJEB30046, sample SAMN00792055) | human gut metagenome | study: EMG produced TPA metagenomics assembly of the A metagenome-wide association study of gut microbiota in type 2...
GTCATCGTCACGGTCGATGCCGCAAACGGCGAAATCGCGCAGCAGGGTGACGCCGTTGTCCATCGCGTTGCCGACGGCGGCGATGGTCAGCATATACGGGCAGATGACGCCCGCGGACGGCACAAGCAGCGCGCCCGTCACCTCTGCGGACAGCGCAGGCTCCATCGCCCGCACCTCGTCGCCCGACAGCAGTCTCAGGTCGTCGATGCCGTTTTCCTTGCCGCGTGCAAAAAGGGCGGCAAGCGTTTTTTCTTCCTCTGCGCCGAATGCGCAAACGAGCGAGCCCGTTCTGCGATACGGCACATGCAGCTCGTCCGCTGCCTTATAGAGCAGCGGCACACCGGCGCTGTTGAGCTTTGCTTTCAGCGTGTGGGGCAGCGGATCATAGCCGCCGTGGATGATGCCGCTGTTTGCCTTGGAAGCACCGTTTGCGACATCCGATGCCTTTTCGACAAGGCACACCGACAGGCGGTAGCGGGAAAGCGTCCGCGCCAGCATGCCGCCGATCACGCCCGCACCGATAATGACAACATCAAACATACCATAACTCCTTTTTGCCGGTGGAGACGGCGACGGCACCGCTTGAAAGCGCCGTCGTGATCTCCGCCTTGGTTTCAATCAGACCGCCCGCGATCACGGGAATGTCGGTTTGCGCAAAGGCGGAAAGCACCTTGCCGACGATGCCCGGCATGATCTCCATGAGATCGGGGCGGGTGTTTTGCAGTTGCTCGTGGATACCGGCAACCCCCTGCGAGTCCAGCGCAAAAAAGCGCTGCACGGCGGGCAGCCCCAGATCCTTCGCCTGCCGCACCAGCTGTCCGCGGGTGGTGAGAATGCCATCGACGCCGCATTGCCGCAGATAGTCGATGCCCGTTCTGTCCCTGCCGATGCCCTCGGCAAGATCAAGGTGCACCAAAATGCACTTGCCTGCCTTGTGTGCCTCGTCGATCTGCGCCGCGATGTGCAGCAGATTGGCGTGCAGATGAAACAAAACGGCGGCGGGCGACTGAACCGCCGCCTTGAAGCGCTCCTCCGTCACCGCCGCGATCACGGGCGACGCCTCCAAAAGGGCGCGCAGCGTATATGCATCCATGCCGATCCCTCCAAAAAATAAAAAAAGACGCAGACACCCCCCGGGTGCTTGCATCTCCTTAACTCATTCACAAGTATAATCGCCTTTTTCCGAAAAGTCAAGAGCACATTTCACACGATTGTGCAGAAAAACAGCAGAAAAGCCTATAGGCAAACGCGACGCTTCATGATAGAATGAAAAAGACAGGAGGGATTGTATGGCACTGAAATTCATATCTTCTTTGGAAAAATGCTTCCTTTCGGACAATATCGCCGACAAGGCGACCTTTGCACACGGCTCGTTTCTGAAAAACGAGCGGTTTCACCTCGGCGTGTGCTTTACGGCAAACGACCCCGATGCGCCCAAACGGGCGGTGACGCTGCGCGTCGTTTCGCCGCTTGCGGCATATGTCGCGGTGCGCAAGGTCGTGCATGTGCCGGTGCGCATGACCTGCAACCCCGGAGAAACGGTGGCGGATGATTATATCACCACCGCGCCGGGACTGTTTCCCGACATGCTTGTGCCGCTTGCCGAAAACGGACAGCTGTTTTTGCAGAAAAACCTCGAATCGCTCTTCTTGGAGATCGACACAAAGGGTGCCGTCGCCGCGGGGGACTACCCGCTGACGGTGCAGCTGGTCGACGGGGATGAGGCCGTCGAGGAAGCGACCTGCACACTCACCGTCATCGGCGCCGCGCTGCCGCCGCAGACGCTGAAATTCACGCAGTGGTTCTATTGCGACTGCCTCAAGGTGCAATACGGCACCGAGAGCTTTGATGAGCGGCATTGGCAGATCATCGAGAGCTATGCAAAAACGGCGGTCAAAAACGGCGTCAATATGCTGCTCACCCCGATCTTCACCCCCGCGCTGGACACTGCCGTCGGCAGAGAGAGACCGACGACGCAGCTGGTGGACGTGCAGCTGCAGGACGGTGTCTATACCTTCGGGTTCGAAAAGCTCGGCAGATGGGTCGATATGTGCGACCGCATCGGCGTGCAGTATCTGGAAATTGCGCATTTCTTCACCCAGTGGGGCGCGGAGCACGCGCCGAAGGTCATGGCGACCGTTGACGGGGAATACCGCCGCATTTTCGGCTGGGACACCGATGCCGCCGGTGAGGAATACGGCGCGTTTTTGCAGGCGCTCATTCCCGCACTTTTGGCATTTTTGCGGGAGAAAAACGGCTGGGACAAGCGCTGCTTCTTCCACATCTCGGACGAGCCGAGCGAGGAGCATCTGCCGCAGTATGCTGCGGCGCGCGCACAGGTGACGGCGCTGCTTCGCGGTTACCCGATCATGGATGCGCTGTCGAACTATGAATTCTATGAGCGCGGCGTGGTGGACATTCCCGTCGCCGCGACCGACCACATCGAGCCGTTCCTTGCCCACAAGGTCGAGGGACTGTGGTGCTATTATTGTGTCGGACAGAGCAAAAAGGTTTCCAACCGCTTCGTTGCGATGCCCTCGGCGCGCAACCGCATTCTCGGCGCGCAGATGTATAAATACGGCATCGCGGGCTTTTTGCACTGGGGCTATAACTTCTATTTTTCCCAGTTTTCAATGGAAACGGTCAACCCGCTTGTGATCACCGACGGTGATTATTTTGCGCCGGCAGGCGACACATTCTCGGTCTATCCCGCGCCGGACGGCACGCCCTATGCGTCGCTGCGGCTGGAGGTGTTCCATGACGGCTTGCAGGACATGCGGGCACTCGCCCTGTGCGAAAATCTGTATGGGCGGGACTATACGCTGCAGCTCCTGGAGCAGGACACAGACGGCATCACCTTTTCGGAATATCCGCGTGACGGCGCATTTTTGCCTGCCATGCGCGAGCGGGTGAACGCCGCCATTGCCAAAAAAGCATAACATAAAAGGTACAAGAGAGAAGAGAGAGCACATATTGAGCGGCGGCACCCTCACCGGGTGCCGCCGTTTCCTTTTTTTGTGCCGCGTGTGCGCATATTTCGCCCGTTATGACAAACACTTGACAGGGGAGAAAAGAAAGGGTATACTATAAGTGGTTAGCATATGCTAACCGCAAAAAAACAAATTGCCGCATGGGATTTTGCGGATTGGATTTTGGGTTGCATGGTTTTGTATGGTGAGGTTGAGGATATGTCGGAAGAAATTTTATTGCGCAACTGTGCGCCGACGCTGGCGGGGCTGAAAACGGGCAGCATTTTCGGCTGTGCCTATGCTGACGAAAACGCGCTGCGGGAAAGTCTCAGAGGGTGGAACCGCCGTTTGCTGCAAAAGGGGCTGCGGGTCGTGCCGCTGCAATATTGCGGCGGGCGGGCACTTTTGTATGTCTACCGTCCCGCACGGCTTGCCGACGATCTGCGGCAAACGGCAGCGGCGGCGGTGCTTTCCCCGCGCGGCTATTGCCCCGAAAAGCCGGAGCGCTGTGTGGTGCAGCTGATGCAGCGGTTGGCACAAAAGGGTGATTTCCCCCACGAGATCGGGCTTTTCATCGGCTATCCGCCGCACGATGTGCGCGCGTTCATCGAAAACGGCGCGAAAAACTGCAAATGCGTTGGCTGTTGGAAGGTCTACGGCGACGTCGAAGCGGCAAAAAGACAGTTTGCACGCTTCAAGAAATGCACCGCCGTCTATTGCGACAAGCACAAAAAGGGACGCACGGTGGAGCAGCTTATCGTTTCCGAACGTAAAAAGATCACGTCGCTGTATATGTAAAATAAACTTCAGAGCAGCTTTTGGCCCCGGACGAAAAAGCACAGGCAGATGTCAGGGGATTGCCGTGCAAAATTCGGTGCTAGACATCCTCGCAATACGGCGGTATAATGAATTCGGCAAACGAGAAATCTTTGTAGCGAGGGAGTGTTTTTATGTTGGACAACAACGAAGGTCAGCTGTTTTCACCTGCCGAGGAATGGCGGGTGAAAATCAAGAAGAAAGCGCATGCGCTGAACCAAAAATTCAACGCATTGACCGAAGATCAGCCCGAAGAAAGAAAAGAAGTGCTGAAGGAATTGCTCGGAGAGTTGAACGAGGGCGTTTCCTTCAACGGTCCGATTCGGTTTCATTACGGAATTCACACAAAGATCGGAAAAAACACCTTTTTTAATTTCAATTTCACCTGTCAGGACGATGGCGCGGTGACGATCGGTGAGTTCTGCGATTTCGGACCGAATGTCACGATTGTTACGCCGCTTCATCCGATGCTGTCGGATGAGCGAAGGCGGCTCATGTGCCCTGACGGCACGGCGAAAAGACTGTGTTGGGCAAAGCCCGTTGTGATTGGGGACGGCTGTTGGATCTGTGCCAATGTTACGATTCTTCCCGGTGTAACGATCGGTGAAAACTGCGTGATCGGCGCGGGCAGCGTTGTCACACGCTCCATTCCCGCCAACAGCTTTGCAGCGGGAAATCCCTGCAGAGTGATACGTACGCTCACCGAAGATGACACGATGGAAAATAAACCCGACATTCTCGGTGATTGCGCAGTAATAACTCGGTAATAAAGTGATTCGACAGATGGGCGGAGAATCCGAACGCAAAAAAATCACGCCGTATTCTTGATTGTCGGCGGAAAATGTGGTACCCTTAGACAAAACAATCAGGTTACAATAGTTTTTTCGGCTAAACAGCGTTGTCATCGGCTTTGTTGCTCTCCGCTCGCAATACGACAGTATTCCGCGGTCGGGCGTCGCGCCGCCCCTAAACGCTGTTTGCCGAAAATCTTCGACCTGAAACGAGAGATTTTTTCGTTTTGAAAGTCGAAGAACGCAGACATACTGTATGTATTGCAAGTGATGAGACAATCAAAACGGGACGGGAAAATTATTTTGCTTCGGGGACTGTTGTGCTCTGATTGCTTTGTCTATGCAGTACGCAGAAAAAAGGGGGCATACCGATGCCGACACTCACGACCGCTCTTGCGCCCGAGCAGGTGATGAATCGCCTGCGGGCGCACGCCGAACCGCAGGTGCGCCGCAATTTGCCGTATCGCGACCGCGATACCTTTGTTATCCGCACCGACAGCGACCGCTTTTGGCTGAAATTTCACGCCGCCCGTCACGGACGCGTGCTGCGTCACCGCGCCGACATTCTGTGCGGCAGGGTGCTGCCGACGGAAAACGGCTGTGCCGTGCGGTATCATATCCGAAAAAGCATACCGGTGCTGCTTCTCGGAGCGGCGCTTGCGGTATGCTTTTTGCCGTTGTTTTCGTCCCTCGTTTTTGTGACGGCAAAGGGGCGCCCCGCCGACATCGGCGGACTCATCGTGACCGGCGGCGCAGGTGGCTGCGGGCTGTGGCTGCTGTTGCGCTCCGGCGCGCGCCCGCTCAAACGGTATCTGTATGCGGCATGCAAGAAGGAGTGAGCACCATGTGGGAAAACCTCAAGCAGGAATTGCTCGGCAACGTGACAAAGTTTGCCATCAATCTTCTTTTGGCGATTGTGCTGCTCGTTGTCGGCTCAAAGCTCATAAGACGGCTGCGCCGCTTTATGAAAACGGGGCGCGCGTTTCAGAAGATGGACAAGAGCGTGCACGCTTTTGTCGACAGCTTCACGGCGGCGGTGCTGTATACGCTGCTGTTTTTGTCGGCGGCGATGGTGCTCGGCATCCCGACCACCTCGGTGATGACGTTGGTCGCTTCCGCCGGTGTGGCGATCGGTCTCGCGCTGCAGGGCGCTTTGGCGAACTTTGCGGGCGGACTGCTCATTCTGCTTTTCAAGCCCTTCCGCGTCGGGGATTATATCGTGACCGCAAACGGCGAGGGCACGGTCATCGACATCACGGTCGTGTATACGACGCTGCAGACGTTAGATCATCGGCACATCACGCTTCCGAACGGCGCACTCACCAACGCCGCCGTCACCAACTGCAGCGCCGAGCCGCTGCGCCGCATCGACCTGAAATTTTCCGCGGCCTATACCTGCGATGTGGAAAAGGTCAAGGCGGTGCTCGAAAAGGTCGCGGCGGACGATCCGCTGGTGCTGGATGATCCGCCGCCCGTGGTGCGCCTACTGTCCCATGACGACAGCGCTCTTGTCTATACCCTGTATGTGTGGTGCGACAGGAGCAACTATTGGGCGGTGTATTACAATATGCAGGAACAGGTGAAAGCGGCGTTTGACGCGGCAAATATCACCATTCCGTATCCGCAAATGGATATACACATAGACAAATAATTATAAATATATACGGATTGTATAGGAGAAAACAGGTATGACAAGAGTACTGATCGTGCGGCACGGACAAAGCATGGCGAATGTGCAGGAGATTTTTGCGGGGCACTATGATGTGCCGCTTTCTCCGCTCGGACAGGAGCAGGCGGAAAGAACGGCGGCATATGTGACGACGCATTATGCGATCGACCGCATCTACAGCAGCGATCTTATCCGCGCCATGGAGACGGCGGGACATGTGGCAAAAAAGCTGCACCTGTCGGTGACGCTGGTGCCGGAACTGCGCGAAATTTCCGCAGGCGCATGGGAGGGCAAACGCTTTGACCGTTTGGCGACGGAGTATAAAGAGGACTATGGCAAGTGGCTTTCCGACATCGGGGAGTCTGCCTGCACCGGCGGTGAGAGCGTCATGGACGTGTCTGCACGTGTGGTGGGGGCGTTGAAAAGGATCGCCGCCGAAAACGACGGCAAGACCGTGTTTGTTGCGACGCATGCGCTGCCTGTGCGCGTTTTCCAGTGCTTTGTGCAGGGCGTGCCCGCCTGCGACATGAAAAATGTCCCGTGGGTGAGCAACGCGTCGGTCACCGAGGCGACCTTCGAAAACGGAAAATTCACCCTCGTTTCCGTCGGCGCGGACGCCCATTTGGCGGGGCTGAAGACCGGTCTGCCGACGAATGTATAAAAACGACACTGTCAAAAAAGTCCGCAGGACGCAAAAGCGCATTCACGCGAAAGGGTGTCTGCAAAAAATTGAGCAAACAAAAGCGAGCGTTTCTGCGAAACGCTCGCTTTTACTGTCTGCGTCAACCGCCCCCCGGCATATACAAAATATGCCGACGGGGACGGTTTCCTCTCACTGCGGTTTTCAGACAGTCTCACACTGTGACCGCCGATGCATCGGATGCATCGGCGGTCCTTTTTTGTTATCAATACTTTTTATGCTGCAGGGCGGTCTCGGTGTTATAGATCGCCTGCACGGCGGCGCGGTCACTGTTGACGACGATGTAGGTATAGATGGCGTCAAAAATGGCGAGCTGCGCAATGCGGGAGCTCATGGCAAGGATGGAATGGCGCGTTTCGTCGGACTTTGTGAACAGGGAGATGTCCACCGCCTTTGTGAGCGGAGATGCGCCGTAGTTGGAGATGCCGATGGTGGTTGCGCCGCCGACCTTCGACAGCTGCATCGCTTCCACGATGTCCACCGATGAGCCGGAGTGGGAAATGCCGACGGCGACGCTTTGGCGGTCGAGGTGAGAGGCGATGATCGCCTGCAGGTGGTTGTCGCTGCACGCCTGCGCGTTCAGCCCCAGCCGCAGAAACTTGTGCGCCGCGTCCATGGCGATGGCGGCGGAATTGCCGAGCCCGAAGATCACGATGCGACGCGCGTGCATGATCGCCCCTGCCGCACGCTCCAGCGCGGCGGGATCGAGCACCGACTCGGTGTTCTGCAGCGAAACGGAGATGTCGTGGATGCGCTTTTTGAAGATGTCAAAGCAGCTGTCCGATTTGTCCACCTCACTGACGGCGGAAACATGGGAAAGCTCGCCCGCAATGCCGATCTTCAGCGCCTGATACCCCTCAAACCCCAGCCGACGGGAAAAACGCACCACCGTCGCGTCGCCGCAGCCGCAGCGCTTGGCGAGGTCACTGATGGAAATGCCGACAATCTCGGACGGGTTTTCGGAAACATAATCCGCAATTTTCCGTTCGCCGGGTCCCATCTCGCGATAGAGAAACCGCATCTTGTGGACGATCGATTCCATTTCGCACCTCCAAATGAAACTATTTTTCATTATTTTAACATATTTTGGAGAAAAGTCAACGAAAATGAAAATATTTTCCGAGAATCCATTGAAAAACGGCGCGGGATTTGCTAGAGTAAATATATATATTCGGTATCGAGAAGGAGTTGGGAATATGCAGGAGTATTCTGTTAAGGTCGGCTTGCTGCCGATGCGCCGCAACACGACCGACCGCCCCCGCGGCACGTTTCTGACGTGGTATTCCGCGGAGCAGCGCGGGCATCGCTTTGTGCAGTACATCGAGGAGCATTTTGCCACTGACAAGATCTCCTTCGTGGACACAAAAGGGATCGGCATTGAGGATCTGGTGTTTGACGACGCCTCTGCGGCAGAGGCGGTGGAGCGGTTTCGCGCCGAGAAGGTGGACGCCGTTTTCATCATCAACTGCAATTTCGGCAACGAGGAAGCGGCAGCGGACATCGCGAAAGCGCTCGGAAAGCCGATACTTCTGTGGGCGCCGCTGGACGATGAATACTATGTGGACGGCATGCGTCCGACCGACTCCCAGTGCGGGCTGTTCGGCGTGTCCCGTCAGTTCCAGCGGTTTCACATTCCGTTCTCGCACCTGCCCTGCTGCACGGTGGAGTCGGAGGAATTCGCAAAGGGCTTTGACTCCTTTGTGCGGGTCGCCTGCATGGTAAAAAATTTCCGCGGGCTGAAGATCGGTCAGTTCGGGTCGCGTCCCGCGCCGTTTTTCTCGGTCATCTGGAACGAGGGCGAGCTGATGGAGAAGTTCGGCGTGCGGATCCGCGCGCTCAACTTTGCCATTTTGGAGCAGCGCATGAAGGAAATCCTCGAAAAGGGCGGCAAGGAGCTTGTCGAGATCGAGGAGTTCTATAAGAAAAACTACAAAATGGACGATCTCACGCCGCAGTATCTGGAACGCATGGCGGCGCTGGTGCTGACCTATAAGAGCTTTTTCGAGGAATATGACCTTGACGTCATTTGTGCCGAATGCTGGACGGCGACACCGGTCATGTTCGAGGGGCTTGCCCCCTGCGCTGTCTACGGCGTTTTGAACGACATGGGCTATATGGTCGCCTGCGAGAGCGACATGCACTGCGCCATGACCATGGTGCTGCTCAAGGCGGCGACGATGGGCGAGGGGAAACCGCTTTTCGGCGAATTCACCGTGCGCCATCCCGAAAACCGCAACGCGGAGCTTTTGTGGCACTGCGGACCGTTCCCGCTGTCGCAGAAAGCGCCCGACAGCGAGGCACGCCTTGTCAACCAGCGCGAATGGTTCCGTGCCAAGGACGGCACCTACACCGTCGCCCGCATGGATCAGGAAAGCGGCAACTATATGATCCTGCCGCTGTGCTGTCACACGACAGAAGGTCCCAAGACGCACGGCACCTATCTTTGGGGCGAATTTGAGGATCTGCAGAAGGTGGAGGATCGCCTTTTGGACGGCCCGTATATCCACCACTTTGTGGAGATCGAGGGCGACTATACCAAAGAGATCAAAGAGTTCTGCAAGTATTTCCCCGCATTAAAGCCGGACACGGTTTGAGTACACAAAAAGGAGTAAGAAGTATGCAGTATCAGATGAATGAATTTTTGTTTTCCATGATCCTGACCGAGCTGGAAGATGCCGTGGGCAAGGAGAACTGCTCCACCCGCGCTATCGACAAGGTCACGCACAGCGTGGACTATTATTGGCTGTCCCGTATGTGGGCGGATCGCGGCTGCCTGATGCCCGAGGCGGACATCATCGTTTGCCCGAAGGATGCGACCGAGGTCTCGAAGGTGCTGAAGATCGCCAACTACTATAAGCTGCCGGTCACCACCTGGGGTGCGGGCGGCGGCACGCAGGGCGGCGCCATCCCGGTGTGCGGCGGTATCCTGCTGGACACCAAGCGCATGAATCAGATCTATGAAGTGAACACCGAGGGCATGTACATCGAGTGCGGCACGGGTGCGATCTATAAGCACATCGAATGGGCGGCAAACGAGGTCGGCAAGGCGACCATGCACTATCCGTCCTCGCTGACCTGCTCCACCGTCGGCGGCTTCTTGGCACACCGCGGCATCGGCGTCTGCTCCACCAAATACGGAAAGATCGACGACATGGTGCTGCAGATGGAGGTCGTTCTCCCGAACGGCGACATCATCAACACCTCTTCCGCGCCCAAGCACGCGGCAGGTCCCGACCTCAATCAGATCTTCATCGGCTCCGAGGGCACGCTCGGCGTCATCACCAAGGCGCAGATCCGTATTTTCGATCAGCCCGAGGATCGCCGTTTCCGCGGCTTTTTGTTCCAGGATATGCACGGCGCGTTCCAGGCGGCAAGAGAGCTTCTGCAGAAGTTCAAGCCCTCTGTCATGCGTCTGTATGACGAGGCGGAGACTGCCACGCTCATCAAGAAGATCGTCGGCGTGGAGCGCAAGGGTGCATTCATGAACGTCGCCTATGAGGGCGTCAAAGAGATGGTGGATGTGGAAGAAAAAATCCTGCTCGACACCTTCAAGAAATACGGCGCTGAGGACATGGGCAGCGAATACGGCGAAAAATGGTGGGACGAGAAAATCACGTTCTTCTATCCCGGCCACATGATGGATATTCCGCAGATGTTCGGCACGATGGACACCATCGCCCCCTACGGCAAGATCGAGGAGATCTATTGGGCGATGAAGGAAGCCATCGAAACCAACTTCCCGCAGGCGAAGTTCATTGCGCACTTCTCGCACTGGTATGAGTGGGGCGCGATGGTGTATGACCGCTTCATCATCGACGGCAAGGACGTCCCGCAGGATCCGGTCGAGGCGCTGCGTCTGCACCAGGCGGTCTGGACCTGCGGCGTGCGCACGGCGCTGGCACATGGCGGCGTTGTCAACGACCACCACGGCGTCGGCATCAAGCTCGGCAGACTCATGAAGGAGCAATACGGCCCCGCCATGCAGGTGTTCGAGGGACTCAAGAAGACGCTGGATCCGAACGGCATCATGAACCCGTTCAAGCTTGGACTGTAAGAAAGGAGCATACATACTATGGTTATGTCAGATAAAGCGAAGCAGCATGTGGACTCCTGCCGTTTTTGCTGGATGTGCCACCATATCTGCCCGATCGGCAACGCAACCGGTCACGAGCGCAGCACCGCGCGTGCGAGAGCGCTCGGCATTTCCCTTGTCAACCGCGGCACCATTCCGCTTGAGGAGATCATGGATAACATCTATGAGTGCGCGACCTGCGGCGGCTGCGTCAACGTTTGCGTGACCGGCTGGGATCCCGTGATGTTCACAAAGGAGACCCGTCTGCACGCGGCGCTGGAAGGCAAGCTTCCGCCCTATATTCAGACGCTGCTCGACAACTGCCTTGAAACCGGCAACGCCTATGGCAAGACCGCGCTTTGCGACGGTCTGACCGCGGCAATCAAGAAGCACGAGAAAAAGACCGACACGCTGCTTTTCCTCGGCGTGGATGCGCGGTATATGGTGTGTGAGCAGGCGAAAAAGGCGATCGAGGTGCTAGAGAGTGCCGACGCGGACTTCACGGTGCTTGCCGATGAACCCGCTTCGGGCGCACAGCTCGATTTCCTCATCGGCGCCGCCAATGAGACGAAAGAGCAGATGACCGCCGCGGCAAAGGTGCTCGACACCTTCAAGACCGTTGTGGTGTATGATCCGAATGACGCCAAAGCGCTCAAACAGCTGTATAAGGAATACGGCGTGGAGCTGTCCTGCGATGTCGTGACCTACACCACCTATGTGGCAAAGCTGCTGAAAGACGGCAAGCTGCAGCCGAAAGACACGGGCAAGACCGTCGTGTTCCAGGATCCCTATCAGCTGTCCCGCGACCTCGGCGAAACCGAAGAGCCGCGCGAGATCATCGAAAACTATGCGGTGCTCGGCGAAATGCTCTTAAACCGCAAGGAGACGATGTGGGCGGGCAATATCCTCATGGCGCAGTATCTCCCCGAGGTCATCGACGAGGTGGCGCGCCGCCGTCTGTTCAACGCCGAGAGCATCGGTGCGACGGCAATGGTGACGGCGTCTGTGTCGGAGTACTGGGCGCTGAAGCACGTAAACCAGGACAAGATCGAAATTTTGTCCATCGAAGATCTCATTTTGGGCTGAGGGGGCATAACAATGCTGGTAACCTTACAGGAAATCATCGGCATGGCGGAAAAAGGCACGTTTTGTGTCCCCGCCTTTAACGTGTATAACATCGAGACGGTCATGGGCGTGATCGAGGCGGCAGAGGAAGAAAAGGCGCCGGTCATCATGCAGGTCTATCCGCGTCTTGTCAACGAGCAGGTGGGGTATTACATCGCGCCCGTCGTGTTGGCTGCCGCGAAGAAGGCGAGCGTGCCCGTCTGTCTGCACTTGGACCACGGTCCGTCCGAAAAGGAAGCGCTCAAAATGCTGCGCTGGGGCGCCACCGGCATCATGGTGGACGGTTCGGTGCACGAGTATGAGGAAAATGTGGCACTCACCCGCCGTGTTGTGGACATCTGCAGCACGGTCGGCGTCGGCGTCGAGGGCGAGCTCGGCCACATCGGCAGCGTCAACGACGACACTATGTGCGAATTCACCGATCCCGATCAGGCGGCGGATTTCGTGAAAAAGACGGGCGTCACCTGTCTTGCGGTGCTCATCGGCAACGCCCACGGACACTACAAAAAGCCGCCGAAGCTGGACATCGACCGCGTGCGCGCGATCCGCAAGGCGACCGGCGGCATCCCGCTGGTGCTGCACGGCGGCTCGGGCATCCCCGACGATCAGGTGAAAGCCGCCATCAAAGAGGGCGTGCGCAAAATGAACATCGGCACGGACGTGTGCTGCGCCTTTGCCGACGGTGCGACGGCGGAGCTGAACAATCCCGACCGCAGCCTGGCGGTGGATCTGTTCATGAAGCCCGCGATCGCGTCCGTTAAGGCACTGGCGGTCAACAAGATCCGCCTTGTCGGCGCAAACGGAAAGGCAAGCGTATGAGCAAGATCGTGGGGATCGGCGCGTGCGTGATGGACACGCTGGTGACGCTGCCGCATTATCCGACCGAGGACACCAAGCTGCGCGCCGAAAGCAGCAAGCCTGCGGGCGGCGGCCCTGTCGCAACGGGGCTTGTCGCGGCGGCAAAGCTGGGGGAGAGCGCCGGTTTTGTCGGCGTGCTGTCCGACGACGCGGGCGGACGGTTTTTGCAGCAGGATTTTGCAAGATACGGCGTGGACACGGCGGCGGTCGATGTGCTGTCGGGCTACCGTTCGTTCACATCGGTCATTTGGCTGTCCCGCGAGACAACGACGCGCACCTGTGTTTTTGACAAGGGCGATCTGCCGGCACTCACGCTGTCCGAGAAGCAGGAAAAAGCGATCTTGTCCGCAGAGCTGCTCATGGTGGACGGCAACGAGCTTGCCGCCGCCGAAAAAGCGGCAAAGCTCGCGCAGGCAAACGGCGTCAAGGTGCTCTATGACGCGGGCGGGCTGTATGACGGCGTGGAGCGGCTGCTGCCGCACGTGGATTATCTCATCCCGTCGCGCGAATTCGCACGCGGACACACCGGCTGCAGCACCGTTGAGGATGCGGCAAAAAAGCTCTTTGACACCTATCATCCGCAGGTCGTCGTTATCACCTGCGGCAAGGACGGCGGCTATTATTATGACGGGAAAGAAGCAAAGACCTATCCCATCTATCCAGCCGAGGTCGTCGACTCCAACGGTGCGGGCGATGTGTTCCACGGCGCGTTTGCGGCGGGACTCTCGAAAGGCTTTGCACCCTACACCTGTTGTCACTTTGCCAGCGCGGTGTCCGCGCTGAAATGCACCGGCGTCGGCGCAAGAGAAAGCGTGCCGTCGTTTGAAACGGTGAAAAACTATCTGAAGGAGAATGGATATGACCTATAAAAGACATTGGGACGACAAAAAAGAGGGCATTACCCCGCTCTATCAGCTCGGCAACAGCGGCTGTCACGCCATGGAGATCGACGGCCTGTTTCTGAAAGCGGGCAGCACCTACAGCGGCGACACCGTCGAGACGGAATACGGTCTGACGCTGCTCGGCGGCACCTGCACCGTCAAGGGCGCGGGCTTTGACTATGCCCACATCGGCAAGCGCAAGAACGTGTTTGACGGCAAGGCATATGCCGTGTATCTGCCGCGTCACACCGCTTTCACGGTGGAAGCGGAGACCGACCTCAAGATCATGATCGCCAAGTGCCCCGCCGACGCAGATTTTGCGCCGGTGCTGGTGACGCCCGACGATGTGATCGTCAAAAATCTCGGCAAGCCCGGCTTCGAGCGCGAAGCACACTTTTTGGTGGATGAACGCATGAAGGCGTGCCGCATCTATATCGGCGAGAACTTCATCCGCGGCGGACAGTGGTCGTCCTTCCCCGGTCACAAGCATGATGTCAACAACATGCCGACCGAGGGCTTTGCCGAGGAGATCTATTATTATGAATACGATAAGCCCACCGGCTACGGTATTCAGCAGGTCTACACCGCCGACCGCGTCATCGACGAGGCATATCCCGTCCGCAACGGCGACATCGTGGAGATCCCGAAGGGCTACCATCCCTGCTGCGTTGCGCCGGGCTACACCGGATATCTTTTGTGGATGATGAGCTGTGACAACCGCGGCTTCTTCATGACCGCCGATCCGGAGCAGGATTGGCAGAACCACTGAAAAAAGGCGGGAAGTGTTATGCTGGAACAACTGAGAGAGAAAAACCCCACCCTGCGTCTGCTTGCGGTGAATGATCCGGCATTTGCAGCTTTCGGCAGAGTCATTGACGGACCGGATGTGTCGCCGCTTCTTGCGGCGGCACATGCCATTTCTCTGCCGCAGGACGGCTCACAGTATACGGCAAGCGAGCCGAGCTTTGAGGCGCTGCCGATCGCAAAGGCGATCGCAGACGAGCTGTTCGGTCAGATGCCGACCCAGGTCGGCTATTGCTTCGGGCACAACCGCTTTCTGAACGCCGTCGAGTGGCACACCTCAAGTGAGATCAACGTTGCCGTGACGCCGCTTGTGCTCATTTTGGGGCACACCTATGATATTAAAAACGGCACGCTGCCGAGCGACAGGCTCACGGCGTTTTTTGTCCCGGCGGGAACGGTCATCGAGGTGTTTGCAACGACGCTGCATTTCTGCCCCTGCGAGGTGGAAGAGACGGGCTTTGGCTGTGTGGTGGCGCTGCCTGCGGGCACGAACACCCCGTGTGACACGCCCCCTGCCGACAAGCGGCTTTTCAGAAAGAACAAGTGGCTTTTGGCGCATGAGGACAACGCGGCGCTTATCGCGCGCGGCGCGGTCGCGGGCATCACCGGCGAAAACTATATGCTGCACTATTGACGGAGAACGGTATGAAGATGCAATATTTACTCGGAATTGATTTCGGCGGCGGTGCCTCCAAGGCGACACTGCTTGCGACGGACGGCACGATCGCGGCGGAGGCGACGGCGGAATATCCGACGCTGTATCCCGCTGCGGGCGCGTGCGAGCAGGATCCCGCCGACTGGATCGGTGCACTGTGCGAGAATGTGCACGCGCTGTTTGAAAAAAGCGGCGTTTCCCCTGCGGACATTTTGGCGATCGCCATCGACTCCGCCACGCACACCTCGCTTGTGTGCGACGGGGATTTTCGCCCGCTGCGTCCGGCGATGCATTGGACGGACAGCCGCAGCCGCCTGCAGGCGGATCGTCTGCGCGCGCAATACGGCGAGGACATTTTCCAAAAGACCTTCCACAAGCCGGACACCATTTGGACGCTGCCGCAGCTTTTGTGGCTGCGGGAAAATGAGCCGACGGTGTTTTCCGCAGTGCGGCACATTTTCTTTGAAAAGGACTATATCCGCTATTTTCTGACCGCGACCTATTGCACCGACTACATTGAAGCCCAGGGCAGCATGCTGTTCGACTGCAACACGATGCGGTGGGACGAGGAGCTGTGCGCGCCGGCGGGCATCACGCCCGCGGTGCTGCCGCCGCTGAAAAATCCGACCGACGTCATCGGACGGGTGACCGAAGAAGCGGCAAAGGCAACGGGACTTTGCGCGGGCACGCCCGTTATCTGCGGTACGACCGACACCGTGATGGAGGTGTTTGCGTCCGGCGCAGTGGAAAAGGGCAACGTGACGGTGAAGCTGGCGACGGCGGGGCGCATCTGCGTCATCACCAACCGTCCCTATCCTGACCGCCATCTTGTCAACTATTCCCATATCGTGGACGGACTGTGGTATCCCGGCACCGCCACAAAGGCGGCGGCTTCCTCCTATCGCTGGTATCGCGACACCTTCGGCGGCGACTATCGCACGCTGGACGCGGACGCGGCAAAGGTGCCGATCGGCTGTGAGGGACTTTTGTTCCATCCCTATCTGAACGGCGAGCTGACGCCTTATGCCGATCCGCAGCTTTGCGGCAGCTTCACGGGCGTGCGCGCGACCCACACCCGCGCACATTTTACCCGTGCCGTGCTGGAAGGGGTGTCGCTGTCACTTTTGGACAGCAAGCGGTATCTTAATGGACTGCATATTCCGTATGATACGACGGCGACGCTGATCGGCGGCGGTGCAAAGGGTCCGCTTTGGCGGCAGATCACGGCGGACGCTTTGGGCATGACGCTCAAAACCACCGAAAGCAGCGACTCCTCGCTCGGCTCCGCCATGCTGGCGGGCCTTGCCGCAGGGGTGTTTCGCAACGCGAAAGAGGCGGTCGACCGCTGCGTGAAGGCAGCGGACGTGGTGCGCCCCGACGCTGCAAGCACCGCGCAGTATGCAAAGCTGTTCACGGTGTATAAGCAGATTCACGACGCACTTGCGCCGATCTACAGAACACGGGAGATTTGACGATGCACATTGTGGTTTGCGTGCGGCAGGATCTTGCGGGAGAGCTGTCGCCCTTTGACGCTTGCGCCTATGAGGCGGCGCTGCGGGTGGACAATGCCACAGTCACGCTGCTCAGCATGGGACCGCCGAAAACAGCGGAGCTGCTCACATCGTTGACCAGGCTCGGTGCTGCACGCGCGGTGCTGTTGTCCGATCGCGCGTTTTCGGGCGCGGACACGCTGGCGACGGCATACACGCTGTCGCTGGCGATAAAAAAGCTGTCGCCCGACCTCATTTTCTGCGGACGCCAGACGCTGATCGGCGACACGGGGCAGGTCGGCCCCATGCTGCCGGCGCAGTG
>ERZ791927.1573-NODE-1573-length-17127-cov-2.496485_pt1 | contig 17127 bp, 8 predicted proteins | sample MGYA00510130_ERZ791927 | MGnify/ENA primary metagenome ERZ791927 (study PRJEB30046, sample SAMN00792055) | human gut metagenome | study: EMG produced TPA metagenomics assembly of the A metagenome-wide association study of gut microbiota in type 2...
GCCGTCATAGTTATAGATCCCGTGAATCATATCAAGGATAATGCGTTGGTTCTCACTGTTCGTAGGGTATGTGTATTTGTGGATGCCGGCCCGTTGGGTAGTGGTTAGTTGCGCCTTTACGCCATAATCGGCGAGCATCACCTCATAGTATCCGGGACGGGATATCTCGGTGTCATGCGAGAAGCGGGAACGGTAACCGCCATCGGGATTCGTGGCTGTACCGGGATTTAGCTTCAACGTTCCGGTGGTAGGCATAATCAAGATGTCTCCTAGGTCGGAGTGGCCGGTACCGCTGAAGTGGGTGTGACTGAAACCTACGATGCTACTATCCTTATGTTGGTAGCCGGCGCAATACTCGTAGGAACGTGGTTGGTATTTACCGTCTACGTTGTGCGGTATGGTATCCGTATCCGGACTGAGTTGCACGAGTCCGAAGGGTACGCAAGCGCCCGGGAATGTATGTCCCATTCCATTTGTCCCGATGATCGGGTTTACAAGATCAACTACATTGGTCTGTGCGATCGCTACTGTTGAGCTGGCTGCCAGAAAAAGGCAACACATCGATTTCTTGAGATTTATCATGTCGTATCAATTAGTTAGAAAAGGATGAAACATAAAAGGCCACCTTTGATAGTTCCAAGGATAACCTTTGATAGTGACAAAGGTAACCTTTTATATTTTCAGATCAATAAGTATAGTAGTCCTCTATCATTGTCAAGTGCTAATTTGTTAATAATGGATTTCTACTATACTTAGTTGATATTTAGAACAATGAGTTAGCCTCGTTCGGAGATAAGTTTGCGTTAGCATCCAATTGTCTTTGCGGAATAGGGAAGATATTACGCTTTGGTTCGTTGGATGCAGTCTTGTCCCACCAAGAAGTGGTTACGAACTTGTTGAAACGAACCAAGTCTGTACGGCGGATTCCTTCGAAAGCAAACTCTCTACCTTTTTCGGCCAAGAACTCATCCATGGTCAGAGTAGCGGTCGTATATTTCGCTTTCTCCCAATCCTCTGCCTTGAAAGAACGTTGACGAACGCTGTTGATCATATCTACCACTTCTTGCGTTGCTTTGCCCCCGTTCTTACGCATCAAGGCCTCCGCTTTGTTATAGATAACCTCGGAATAACGGAACATCACCCAGTCGTTGTTCATATCGCCGGTAGTACCCGGTTGGATCTCATACTTGATAGAGCGAGCGCCGCTGTTTTCTTCGCCCTCGGTCATGGACTTAATGTAGTTTACGAATACCAAATCCTGCCCATTGTACTCCTCTGAACCTTTCAAAGGCTCTGCGGTCGTGTCGTAGTAGTAATTACCGTTTTCATCTACTTTGCGAGGATATTGCTTACCGATCAAGAAGCCTTCCACCTTTCTCAAGTCGTTATCAGCAAATGAGTCATAGAAGGTAGGTTGTGTCACCAGACCGTTCCAAGGCCCGGATTGCAAATCCCAGCCAGTTTGGTGTGCGTAATGCAACCAACGTTGATACCAGCCCATTCCTTTGGCATATACTTCATCATACACGATTGACCAGATAATCTCGGTAGATCGCTTGTCGTTATCCGCACGGAAAGTGTCGTTCCACTTCTTATCCAATGCGAAACCTCCCTTAGCTAATTCATCGCAAGCAGCGATACAATCATCCCAGCGTGCTTGTCCAGTATAAATTTCCGCATTCAAATAGAGAGGAGCCAGTAATGCGTAAGCCCCCCATTTGGATACACGTCCGTAGGTCTCTGTTTTACTCTCTGACAAAGAAGGAATACTCTCGTTTAACTCTTTTTCGATCCAAGCGAATAACTCTGCGCGAGATTTGGAGGAAGGATTGATTTCACCGATTTTCTCGCAAATTGGAGCCGTACCGAACATATCCATCACATACCAATAACAGTAAGCGCGATATACACGCATCTCCGATTGTGCTTGTGCTTTAGACATTGGAACTTGGAGTGCTTCAAAATCTATATTCTCTGTATCTGTAAGGAAGTTGTTAGCATATCCGATACCTTCAAATAATTTTTTCCAAGCATCCACTACTTGACCATCCGTAGGAATCCATTGATGGCGGTGTAGGCGAATCCAGTCTCCATTGTCATAGCCGTGGCGACCTTTTTGAGGCCATGCGGCACAGTCGGAAGATAACTCGTTACATGACCAAGGCGATTGGGCTACTTGCATGGTTCCACAGAAGTGCCCCCATGGACGCATCATGGCGGCCATTACCTCGCCTGCATTGTTGTAATAATTTTCAGCGATTACCGAGCTATGTATTTCCTCTGTCAGGTCCGTACAAGAGGTAAATGCGGTAGCTCCCAGCAATAATGAAATTGCGCATATATTTTTTAAAGCTTTCATTGTATTGTCTTAAATCTATTGTTACTTAATTAGAATCCAAAATTAACGCCAAACGTGAAGGTACGGGTGGTGGGATAAGATCCGCGCTTCTCTATACCTGCTTGTAGTCCTGTTACGTTTACGTCAGGGGTTAAACCTGAGTATCCTGTAATAGTCGCAAGATTGGTGACATTACCATAAATACGTAAGTTGCGCACATATTTATTATTTTTGAAGTTGAATGTATAACCTAGTGTCACGTTATCGATCTTCAAGAAGTTCCCTTTCTCTAGATAATAAGAAGAGAACAATGGTTGCTCTGTTACCTTGTTCTTCAAGGCATCCTTATATACGTTTGTGCCAGACTGATCGATATTGACAGTCGTTCCGAAATAAATAGCACCCTCGTTCAATACGTCATAATCAAACATACCGCGCAGGAAGAAGCTGAAGTCAAAGTTCTTATAGGTAAACGTGTTCTGCAAACCAGCCTTGAATTTCGGCAAACCGTTACCGATAAAGGTACGGTCAGCGTCAGACAGACCTTCCTTTCCGTCTATGTCGCGAAGATTCCAAGTTCCGTCCGGGTTGATGCCATCGCATACATAACCGAAGAATGATGCGATCGGCTGTCCTTCTTGTAGGCGGTAAGCCTTGCCCGGGTTGCCCGGAGAGGGCAGGTCATATTGATCCTCGTAAGAAGATTTGTACACGTCGTTAGACAAAGATGTCAATTTATTATTCTCGTATGAGAACGTGAAATTAGCCGTGTAAGAGAAATCCTTAGTCTTTACGACCTCTGCGTTTAATGCTAATTCTATACCTCTATTTCTCATCGTGCCTACGTTGGTGGTGATCGTGTTGTAGATCAAAGATGGCTGTTGGGCATTGTAGCTACTGATCAAGTCGCGAGTCGTACGACTATACCAATCGATCGTACCATTTAGGCGTCCACCTAGCAAGCCGAAGTCGAAACCTACGTTCAAGGATTCATTCTTCTCCCATTTCAAATCTGGATTCGGGTTGATATTCGGACCGTAAGTGGCGGTTAGCCATGAACCGGTGTAAGCGTTCCAAGCTCCAGCGCCTGTACCGTAGGTAGCGAGAGACATATACGGATCGGTAGGCAAACTACCCGTGATACCGAAACCGGCACGGAATTTCAATACGTCGAACACTTCTTGGCTCTCCATGAAGTCCTCACGAGAGATCATCCAGCCTGCGCTGACAGAGGGGAACCAAGCCCATTTGTTGTTCGCTCCGAACTTCGTGGAACCCTCACGGCGGATAGAGGCGCTGGCCATGTATTTACCGTCGTAATTATAGTTGGCGCGGGCGAAGAAGGCGATCAGTTTGCTGGTCTCTTTTTTACTCTTCATCTCGGCCTTACCATCTTTTAGGTAACCGCCGGCTTCTAGGTTATTGGTACCGAATACGTCCGTCAAGAAGTTCTTGTTCTCGGCGCTGAATTGCTCGTATTCAAAATCTTGGTAACTGTATCCCAGCAAACCGGTAATATTGTGTACGCCGTTGATGGAAGTATTGTAGTTTGCTGTCCATTCAGTGGTACGGTTGGTATTCTGATAATATTCTTTTTTGGCGCGTCCGTTTGTACCGTCTTTATGTTGGCTATATTCCTCACGCATACTATAATCGTTAGTTAACGCATCGTTCTTCTCCATAGCGAAGAAAGCGGCGGCTGTCAAACCGGGGATAATCTCATATTGAGCCTTGAAGTTCGCCAATAAATTCTTGAATTCCTTTTTCTTGGTACGCTGGTATATGCGGGCTACCGGGTTGAAATCTTCGTAACCGCTGTAAGTTTCCCAGAAGGAGCCGTCTTCCTTATAAATAGGCATCGTCGGGTTGATACGGATAGCCTGGTATAATATGCCGTAATTAGGGATATCTCCTACCTTATCCACATCATCGGAAACTGCGTCCACTTTCACGAAAGAGTTTGCTAGATTGAAAGAAAGCTGTAGTTTATCATCAAACGCACGGTGGTTCACGGCGATAGAGCCATTGATCGTTTCACGGCTGGTGTTACGGATCATACCATCATTCTTTTTGTAATTTAAAGAAGCGCGATAGTTTGTCTTACCATTACCACCTGTAGCGGTCAAGTTGTGTACATGGGTGAAATTACTCTTATTCAATAAAGCGTCGTAATGGTTATCCCGTCCACCAAAGTCGCGGATATTGGCGTTGTTAGTTTCTTTGCCATAAGCGACGAACTCGTCTCCATTTAAGATTTCCGGTCGTTTATAAACCGCCTCGTGCATGATATATCCTGAGTAATCCACTTGAGTAGTTCCGGCTTGCGGACGTCTCGTGGAGACGATGATCACACCGTTATTACCCCGGGTTCCGTAGATAGCGGCTGCGGAACCGTCTTTCAATACGTCGATCGCCTCGATATCCTCGGGTGCGATAGCGTTCAAAGAAGTCATATTACCCGGCATACCGTCAATAATAACCAGAGGCTCATTGCTCCCTTTCAAAGAAGAGGCGCCACGCATCTGCACTTTTACCTCGCCATTCGGGTCGGTGCTACCACGTGATACAGTCAGACCAGCTACACGTCCTTCCACCAATTGCATCGGGTTCACTACCGGTGCCTTGTTAAAGTCGGATGCTTTCACGCTGGTAACGGATGAGGTGATCTCACCTTTCTTTTGGGAACCGTAACCTACGACTACGACCTCGTCTAGTGTCTCAGAGTCTTCAGCTAAGACTATGTTCAATGTTTTTTGCCCGGTATAACGAACTTCTTGGGGTTTGAAGCCGATGAAGGAAAATACCAATGTGCTGTTATCCGGCACATCCAAGGTGAAATTTCCGTCAAAGTCCGAAGCTGTTCCGTTCGTGGTTCCTTTCACAACAATACTAACGCCAATCAGAGGTTCACCCTTTTGGTCTTTTACTACACCTTTAATGGTTGAACTTTGCTGTGCGATCTGATGAATCTCCATGTTTCCCATTTCAGGAACAGTAGAATCTCCGGCCGCATAAGAGGACTGAAACATTAAAGATAAACAAAGTAACAAAGAGGTTCGTCCACCTAATAAAGTCAGGCATTTCCTCGTCTTACCTTCACTCTTTTTTTCCATAAAAACATTAAATTAAAAGTTAATAATGTGCTTCCCGAAGGAAGAATACACACAAGCGGTTTGCTTTGCTATTCGACAGCAATATTAATAGGTCTTAACGAATTGAAGAGTGCTTTGAAATGCCAAAGAAGTGTCATGAAATGCATATAGCAGATTATGATACTCTTTTGGTAGATTATGACACTATTTAGGAATCAATGATTTATGCCTCTTTTGTGCGGTATTCCTTAGGTGTCATGTTATATTTACGGGCAAATTCCCTATAGAAGTATGATTTGTTAGAAATTCCTACATTATAAATAATTTCCTGAACGCTCATGTTGGTATTCACGAGTAATTGCGCTGCATAGTTTAACCTATAATCCTTTATAAAATCACTCGGCGTCATAGTAGATATTTTCTTGAAACGACGATATAAGATGCGAGTGTTTATATTCAATGCGTCCGCTACCAGCTCGGGACCGAGTCCTTCCTTGCTGACATTTTCTTTGATGATAGAGGTTACGGTGTCAAGGAATTCCTTGTCTTCTTGATGTAATAATTGCCCTTCCGTATATTGATAAGCACTTTCCGGAGAATAGAAATACTCTTTTAATTCTCTTTGGTTAGTCATCAATCGATTCACGACGGATAGGAGAACTGTTGGCGAGAAAGGCTTGGTTAGATAGGCATCCGCTCCGATATTAAGTCCTGCCGCTTGCTCTTGGTCTGATATTTTAGCAGAGATGATAATAAGCGGGATATGGCGGGTATATTTATTTTCTTTGATAAGCGAGATCAATTCTAATCCGTCCATATTAGGCATCATGATATCGGTGATGATAAGGGACGGAGTGTATTGTTTGAGGAATTCCAGAGCCTTTTCCGCATTATAAGCTTCTTGAACCTGATATTCGGAAGAGAGGGTTTCCGTGATTAACCAGACGATGTCTTTATGATCGTCGATAACGAGTATCATCGGTTTATCTTCCGTCTCTTTTTGTGCCGTATGTGAGATTTGCGGCTCTTGTATATCCGTGTTTGGGGAAGGAAGCGATACGGGAATCTCTTCGTCTATCGTGTTGTCTGAGGTCTCCTCTACGATGCCAAAAGGTAAGGTAACTGTAAATTCAGCATATTGGCCGACCTCACTCTCTATATTGATTTTACCACCTAAGGATTGTACGAGGCTGTGACAGATAAATAAGCCGAGGCCATTCCGTGTCGTATTTTGCCTGTTATCATCGTTATCCATCGTGCCAAGGATACGATATCGGTCGAAAATATTTTGCATGTCTGCCTCCTCGATTCCTTTGCCGGTGTTGTAAACTTTAAGGACGAGGAAGTTCTCCTCCTCATGTAAGGAGATACGAACCGTGCCCCCGTCTTCCGTATACTTAAATGCGTTGGAAATCAGATTTGCTAGGATCTTCTTGAAATAGACGGAATCCGTATTCCAATAAAGCTCTTTGGGAGCATCAATCTTGAATTGGATTTGGTGTTGCTCGGATAGTGGGTAAAACCATTCGAATTGAGTTCGCAAAAGAGAGGATACGGATACTCTTCGGATGTGCGTATGACTGAATCCAGCGTCTTCCGCTTTCCGGAAATCAAGGATTTCTTGGATAAGTCCGTTCAGTTCCTCTACATTTTCCCGGAGGACTGAAGTGTATTTTTCTAATGTCTTGTCTTTTGAGGTGGCGGCATAGGCTTGGATATAATTCTCCACGCCATTGATCAAGGTAAGCGGGGTGCATAGTTCATGCGTAATATGGGTAAAGAAATTCAGCTTGGACTCGTATAGCTTCTCTTTTTGCTCCTCCTTGATCTTGTCTGCGATCTGCTTCTGTTTCTTTAGTATTTGGTGATGGATACGATAGGTGGCGATGATGAGCAAAACTGTACCGATAAAAAGATACGTGAAAATGGCTAACGAGCTTAGATAAATAGGAGGTAATACCTTGATGGGTAGAGTGTATTCTTTTGCCGACGAATCAATGACATCGTTGCGATAACGGACTTTCAGCAAATATTCCCCGTACGGTAGGTTCATGAAAGTTACCTTGTTTGTCTTTTGCAATTTTTCCCAAGAGGAATTATAGTTGACCAACTGATACGAATACTCGTAATTCTCCCCGTTGATGTAATCCGGAGCGACGAACGCAATCGTTAACGATTGCACATCAGCCGGAACCGTTACACCGTTCCGGCTGATGTCCTTATATAATGGAAGGATTTGTTTATCCATTTGCAACTCGAAGAAACTTAATTCTGGTTGATAGGTATGCTCCGGCTCCGTTTGTTTATTTACCCAGACTAATCCGTTGATGCCTCCAAAGAATAAACGCTCGGAGTATGGGCATTTCCAATAAGCGTCATCAGAGAATTCCGTGACGCTAAAGTAAGGCTGATGATAATTATGGAAAAAGTTGTTCCGGGGATTATATTTGGTGAGACCTTTATTGGTACTAAGCCAGATACAGCTATCGTTCCCCTCATGGATACCATGGATCATGTCGTTTACGATCCCGTCGCTTTTATCGAATTGGCGTAAACGCATCTTTCCCCCTCTGAATTTAATCCGGGTGAGACCGGAGCTGGCGCCTGCATAAAACGTGGAATCTTCGGTCTGGCATACGGAAAGCACATCTCCAATGGCCGGGTTTCTTAAATTGTTGGTTTGCAGGAATTCATATCCTTGATTGAAAATATTGAAACGAATGACTCCGTAACCGCCACGGCTCCCGAGGAACAGGGTCGAGTCGTTGTCATATACCATCGATTGGATTTCTTTACAGATGTTCTTTCCGTTTTTTAACGGGAAGGTTTGTACCTTCCCGATTGTAGGTACGGCTTTATCTATATGTAAGGTAACCTTTTGCAATCCGTTACCCGTTGTCGCTAGCCATAATGTGGAATCATCTACCTCGCAAATAGAGTGGACATAGCGTAGAGGGGTGGTGTCTTCTCGTTGCGGTATCGTTTTTATTCGTTTCTCTTTATACGAATAATAGGTCAGTCCCGGGCCTTCCGTGCCAATCCAGATACATGGATGGTACTCGCTTTTTTGGAAGCAATACACACGGTTGCTGGATAGGCCGTCGGCGGTGGTAAAATGCGTGATAGCGCTTTGTGGGATCATCTTTTTGTTATGGTAAGTGTCATACGCTTGTATCCGGACAATACCGTCTCCTTTTGTCCCGAGCCAAAGGGATTGATCATCGTCTGTATATAAAGAACGTATGGGGTTCTGTATATTAATCGGTAAATCCTTGAGTAAGATAGAGCCGAAAAGATCGGGTTTGTCATAAAACATCCGTATACCTTGCCCGTCTGTTCCCAACCAGAGAATCTCCTGCCTTTTATCGTTCATTAGGCAAAAGATACCGATGCCCATATTTATCGTGTTTTCCGGTTGGCTTAGGTCTAGAATATTGCCGTTACGGAAAACGATATACACATTGGATTGGAAGGTGCATATCTTGATGATGTTACCATATTGTTTTGTCATTTCAGGCAGATCGAACAGGAATTCTTTCCCCTTTCCGTCTACATGCTGTCGATATAATTTATTGTCGGTATCTACTATGAAAATATGATTATTCTCGTAAAATGCGGATAAGATCGGTTTATTATGGAATTGGCGTTCTTCCGATAGCAAATTAAAAGTAGTATCGGAGAAATCCGGAGTCAACTTTTTCAGTATGCCCGAGGCTAATAATAAATAAAAATGTCCGTCCGTCCCGGCGAATAAGGTACGTACGGTTTGAGGGCCTACTCCTTCTCTCGGCAGGTCCCGGAACCCATCGCTAGATGGGGTGTAGCAAGAGATTCTGTTTTCCTTACAAATAGCGAGCGTGATGCCGGATGAATCGGAGGCCAATAGATCGCATTCCATGTATCCGGGGAAAGACTCGGTGACTTTCCGTTCTTTTAGTGAGAATTTATTGATACCTAAAGAGGTTGATATCCATAAAAAGCCGGGTTCTGCGTCGGATATTTTGTGAATGATATTACTACAAAGAGAGTTTTTGTTATTTAATTCGAAACGATATACATACGTATCTTTTCCGTTGTATAAGTTAAGTCCGTCGTAAGTCCCGATCCACAAATAGCCATCCGGATCTTGATGCATGCAAATAATAGCGTTATTTGAGAGATCAACCATAGAAGTTTTATGCAATACGGTTGAGGCAAATAGGTCTGTTTGCGTGATCAATATAAGGAAACTGGTTAACGCTAGAATAAGCCTTGTGAATCTCATGTATTTAAGATTTAGTGTTTGTTTTCAGCGCAAAGATAATATCTTTATGAACGAACAGAAAAGAATTCACTTTTTTGTTTACTTTTGCAAAAAGCAGGGCTTTCGTATAAATTAGAATGTCTGACGTATGATAATACGAAATAAAGTAAGTGACAGATGGAACAATGTGAAGAGAATTCTCAAGAAAATGACGATGTGATAATAGAGAAAGAAATTTCTAAATTAATAGAAGAACAGCGTTTATTTACGGAGAGTATATATGCTTGTCTGCCGGTGGGTATTGAAATTTATGACGCACATGGTGTGCTGCGTAGTATAAACGACCATGCGTTGAGGATGTATGGTGTGGACGACCGGACATCGGTGGTGAATATAGTCAATCTTTACAAAAGTCCATTTGTTGATTCAGAACTTTTAGCTCGGATACAATCGGGTGAAGATATTTCCTTGGAGTTTGAGTATGATTTTGATCGGGTTAATAAGGATGCATATTATTCTTCCCATAATAAAGATACGATGATCTATGGGGTTAAAGTTATCCCGATATGGAGTAGAAAAAAACATCTTATCGGACATATATTACTCGCAAATGATATGACTTCCGTGAAAGAGGTGGAATTCCGTACGGAAGAAAGCAAGAAAAATCTGGAGATGGCCAAGAAAGCGCAGGATCTGATCGCAAAACGTGATCTGGCCATGAAAGTCAGTAATATTGTTCATTGGGATTTTGATGTAAATTCCCAGAAATTCGAATCTTATAATGATCCGATCAACGATTACGTTTCAGATCGGTTATTGACCGTTTCGGAGTATATGGATGTTATATACCCCGAGGACCGGTCTGTTTTTTACGACGCAATGCAATCCCTGATAGCTGGAAAGAATGTCACCATCAATTTTACCTGTCGCATACAAACCAAGTATGATGAGACTTGGCAGTATTGTGATTTTATGGGTGTCCCTTTCGATCAAGATGAAAATGGAGATATAATACGCTATACGGGATTCAGGCAAAACATTCCTAAGATCCAGCAATTGAATCGGGAACTTAAAGAAAGAAATTACAAGATAGAGCTTTCTTTCAAGACGGTTGGTATGTCGTATTGGGGTTTTGATGTAAAAAGCCTGAAATTCAGTGCTTTTAATGATCCTATCAATGATTTTTATTCGGAAAAGACAATCACTCCCGAGGATTATTTGAACGCTACACATCCGGATGATGTGGTTTTTGTGCGGAAATATATGGAGCATATGTTCCGGGGCATAGATAAAGATTTCAACGTTAAATATCGTTCCAAAACCAAATGGGATGACGAGTGGCAGACCTTATTGGTTACTGGAATCCAGGTTGAAAGAGATAAAGAAGGCCATGTGACTCGCTATACCGGTATTACGATCAATAATACGAAGTGGGAGAAGATGATTCAGCGATTGAAGGAATTAAAGGAGAAAGCGGAACTTTCGGATCGTCTCAAGTCTGCGTTTCTCGCTAATATGAGTCACGAGATACGTACCCCGTTAAACGCTATTGTTGGTTTTTCAGAGTTAATGGTAACTTGTGATGATCCGGAAGAAAAAAAAGAATATATAAATATCATCCAATCCAATAATGAGTTGTTATTGCGATTGATCAACGATATCCTTGATCTTTCCAAGATAGAGTCAGGCATAATTGAACGTAGGAAGGAGAATTTCAATCTGGCTAAGGTTTGTAATGAGTTATTTGTTACGATTCAGGCGAAGATGACAAATCCGAATGTCGAGTTACGTTTAGATGGTCCCAACTCGGAGTGCTGGGTACTTCTGGATAGAAACCGGCTTAAGCAAGTATGGATGAATTTCCTCACTAATGCGGTAAAATGCACCAAATCCGGATATATTAAAATGGGATATGGTATTGAAAGGGAAGGTCTTCGTATCTATGTTGAGGATACGGGAATCGGTATACCGGATGATTTGCATGACAAAGTATTTACCCGTTTTGAGAAATTGAATGAGTTCTCGCAGGGTACCGGACTTGGCTTGACGATCTCCAGAGCTATCGTAGAAGCGGCAGGGGGAGAAGTGGGCTTCACTTCAAAACTTGGTGTCGGATCTACTTTTTGGGCATGGTTGCCTCTTCGCCCTTAGGGCTGACTCCCCATTTATTGGTAATGTCCTTTTAAAATAGTGAAGGATGAGAAGCTTTTTTATCGCAATTTATAGGGATTTTAGAACTGGTGTAGCATATGTGACAGAAATATGACGATAATTCTCCTACCTTTGCGGCGGTAAAAATGTGGTATTAGATAAGATTGTTTATGAAATTTGAGAATGAGTGCTGGGATCACTTTAAGGGTGAGACCTGGAAAAGAGAGATCAATGTAAGAGATTTTATCCAGAGTAACTATACGCCTTATGAAGGGGATGATTCCTTTTTAGTCGCTTCTTCCGAGAAGACCCGTAAGGTCTGGAACAAGCTGACCGAGATGTTTAAGGTCGAGAGGGAAAAGGGAGTTTATGACGCCGAGACAAAATTACCTCAAGGGATCGATGTATATGGCCCGGGCTATATTGATAAGGAGAATGAGGTTATCGTTGGGTTACAAACCGATGCTCCGCTGAAACGTGGTATCTTCCCGAAGGGCGGTATCCGTATGGTCGAGAATAGCTTGGAAGCTTATGGTTATCATTTGGACCCGATGACGAAAGAGATCTTCACGAAGTACCGTAAAACTCATAACGAGGGCGTTTTCTCCGCATATACGGAAGAGATGATTGCCGCACGTCGTTCGGCTATTATCACCGGTCTGCCCGACGCGTATGGTAGAGGACGTATTATTGGTGACTATCGTCGTGTCGCTTTATATGGTACGGCAATCTTGATCGAGGAGAAAAAGCGTTTCTTGAATCGTTTGGATATCCAAGAGATCACGGAAGAGATCATCCAGAGCCGTGAGGAGATTTCCGAACAGATCAAGGCTTTGAAAGCGTTCGAGAAAATGTGCGCTAGCTATGGCTTTGATGTGACTCGTCCGGCACAAAACGCTCGTGAGGCGGTTCAGTTTGTGTACTTAGCTTATCTGGCGGCGGTAAAAGACCAAGATGGCGCGGCGATGTCTATCGGACGTACTTCTACGTTTTTGGATATTTATATCGAGAAAGACATCCGTGAGGGTAAGTTGACCGAAGAGGAGGCGCAAGAATTGGTAGACCAGCTGATCATCAAGTTGCGTATCGTTCGTTTCTTACGTACGCCGGAATACAATGATTTGTTCTCCGGTGATCCGGTTTGGGTAACAGAGTCCTTGGGCGGCCAAGGAGTGGATGGCCGTTCTTTGGTAACAAGAACTTCCTATCGTTATCTCCATACATTATATAATCTAGGTCCGGCACCAGAACCCAATTTGACAGTTCTGTGGTTTAAGAACGCTCCCGAGAACTGGAAACGCTTCTGTGCCAAGGTCTCTATCGATACATCGGCTATCCAATATGAGAACGACGATTTGATGCGTCCGGATTATGGAGATGATTATGGTATCGCCTGCTGCGTGTCTCCGATGAAGATCGGTAAGCAGATTCGGAGCCCGTGCGAATTTGGCGAAATGTTTATTATATGCGATCAACGGAGGACGGGATGAGCGCAGCGGCGTACAGGTAGCCCCGATGTTCGAGCCGGTTCGCGGCGAGTATCTGGAATACGATGAGGTGATGGCTAAGTATGAGCAAATGATGCGCTGGTTGGCGAAAGTGTATGTGAACGCCTTGAAGATAATCCATTATATGCATGATAAATACGCATATGAGGCATTCGAGATGTCGCTTCACGATGGAGATGTAGAGCGTATCCGTGCGACAGGTATCGCCGGTCTTTCTATCGTTGCCGATTCGTTGGCTGCTATCCGTGATACGAAAGTACGTGTGATCCGTGACGAGCGTGGCTTGGCGGTTGATTTCGAACGTGAGGGCGAATATGTTCCTTTCGGTAATAACGACGATCGTACGGATAGTATCGCTGTAGAGATCACCGAGAAGTTCATGGAATATTTGCGTCAGCACGAGACCTATCGCCATGCGAAACCTACGCAGTCCATCCTTACGATCACCTCTAATGTGGTATATGGTAAGAAGACTGGTACGACACCGGATGGCCGTATCGGTGGAACTCCTTTCGCTCCGGGCGCGAACCCTATGAACGGTCGTGATACGAAAGGTGCTATCGCTGCGCTAGCTTCGGTAGCGAAGCTTCCATTCCAGCATGCGCACGACGGTATCTCTTATACTTTCGCTGTTTCTCCGGCTACGTTGGGAAAGGAGCGTGAAGTGCAGATCAATAATCTGGTTAGCTTATTGGATGGCTATTTTACTCCGGATGGAGGTCAGCATCTGAATGTTAACGTATTTGATAAGGATTTGTTGATCGACGCTATGGAACATCCTGAGAAATATCCGCAACTTACGATCCGTGTATCCGGATATGCGGTAAACTTCGTGAAACTGACTCGTGAACAACAGTTGGATGTTATTTCAAGAACCATTAACCATTCACTGTAAGTGATAAAAGGTAAGATACATTCATTAGAGAGTTTCGGGACCGTAGATGGTCCCGGAATTCGCTTTGTCGTTTTTATGCAGGGCTGCCCGTTGCGTTGCCTGTATTGCCATAACCCGGATACTTGGAACCCGAAAGGGAAGGTGAAATATCAGATGACTCCCGGCGAGCTATTGACGGAAGTCTTACGGTATAAGAGTTTTATCGCCCGTGGGGGGGTGACTGTTACCGGTGGGGAACCTTTATTGCAACCTGAGTTTCTGAAAGAGTTTTTCCGTTTGTGCCAAGAGCAAGGTCTTCACACAGCTTTGGACACATCTGGTTTCGTATGTACCTCAAAAGCTTGGGAAGTCTTGGATTATGCGGACTTAGTGTTATTGGACATCAAAACCTTAAACCCGGATTTACATCGTTACTGGCGGGTGTCAAGCAGGATAATACGCTTCTGTTCTTGGATGAATTGGAGAGACGTGGCATAGATACTTGGATTCGCCATGTTATTGTCCCCGGATATACGGATAATGACGAGTGGCTGGAGGCGTTAGCTCGGTATGTCAGTTCATATAAAGTGGTTCGCAAAGTGGAATTATTGCCTTATCATACGATGGGAACCTATAAATATGAGCAATTAGGTCTCGATTATCCGTTAAAGGGGGTGGAACCCTTATCAAAAGAACGTTTAGATAATGCGAAAGCGATATTCTCTCGCTACAAACCAGAAAATAACAAGGCCTGATCTCTCGATCAAGCCTTGCGATTATGCAACAGCTAATCAGGGAAAACAATCTAATCCGATTAGCTTTTAAACGATAGTAATAATTTTTTGCCTAGACTAACCTTGACTATTTAATATGTGTTTGTTTTGTTATATGCAACAAATATCTATTTTTGTAAGGAGATAAAAAATGATATAGATCAGAAAATGATGAATAGTATGAAGACACCACAAGAAATAGCCGAAATGATATCCAAACGTTTTTATCCATTACCCGATGCGGATTTGGATTCTCTGGCCTCGATCATAGAATCAAGTAAGGCTGCGAAAGGAGAATTATTGTTGGATAACGGACAAATATCTAAATATTTATATTATGTGGAATCGGGATTATTACGCCAGTTTTACTATAAGAATAAACGTGATATTACCGAGCATTTCTCCTGTGAGGGAAATATCGTTATTTGTATAGCCAGCACATTCCAAAGAGAACCGACGCGTTTATTAATCGAGGCATTGGAACCGACGGTTTATCACCGGATCTCTTTTTCGGAATTTAGCGATTTATTGAAAACATCTTTAGCTATTAATAGATTGTACCAGAAAATACTGGAGTGGGCTTTGATGCTTTCGCAAGAGAAAGCGGACTCTTGGCGTTTTGAGTCGGCAAGAAAACGTTATCTGCGTTTTCAACAGGAATATCCGGAAGCAGCGAAACGTGCTTCTGTCAATCATATCGCCTCGTATTTATTGATGACACCCGAATCTTTGAGCCGGGTGCGGGCGGGAGTGTTGTAGTCTCTACCTACATTCAGGTATTATTGAGGTGAAAATAGCAATTTGTGGTGATTTCACGGTTCAAGTAATCCATCTATATTTGCGTCAGTTTAAAAAACGTAGAAGCAATGAAAATAGAAAAGATTACAGGACGTGAGATCCTAGATTCAAGAGGTAACCCGACAGTAGAGGTTGATATTTTACTAGAGTCCGGCGTTATGGGCCGTGCGTCTGTGCCTTCCGGTGCGTCCACCGGCGAGAACGAGGCTTTGGAGTTGCGTGATGGCGATAAGAAGCGTTATGGTGGTAAAGGCGTATTGAAAGCGGTTGAGAATATCAATACGATTATCGCTCCGGCATTGAAGGGGATGTCTGCCTTGGATCAGATAGGTATCGATCATGCGATGTTGGCTTTGGACGGTACGAAAACTAAATCGAAACTAGGTGCGAACGCTATCCTTGGCGTTTCTTTAGCTGTAGCGAAAGCTGCCGCAAATTATTTGGATATTCCTTTATATAGATATATTGGTGGAACGAATACCTACGTGATGCCTGTTCCGATGATGAATATAATCAATGGCGGTTCGCATAGCGACGCTCCGATCGCTTTCCAAGAGTTTATGATTCGTCCGGTAGGTGCCGCTTCTTTCAAGGAAGGCTTACGTATGGGCGCTGAGGTATTCCATGCGTTGAAAAAGGTATTGCACGATCGTGGGTTAAGTACCGCTGTTGGTGATGAGGGTGGTTTCGCCCCGAATTTGGAAGGTACGGAAGATGCCTTGAACTCAATTATCGCCGCTATCAAGGCGGCTGGTTATGAACCGGGCAAGGATGTGATGATCGGTATGGATTGCGCTTCTTCTGAGTTTTATAAGGATGGAATCTACGATTACACGAAGTTTGAAGGAGAAAAAGGAGTGAAACGTACTTCCGACGAACAAGTGGATTATCTGGAAAAGCTGATCAACGAATACCCGATCGATTCCATTGAGGATGGTATGAGTGAGAATGATTGGGCTGGTTGGAAGAAACTGACAGATCGTATTGGTAACCATTGCCAATTAGTCGGAGATGATTTGTTCGTGACAAATGTAGAGTTCCTTTCAAGGGGTATTAAAGAAGGTTGCGGTAACTCAATCTTGATCAAGGTAAATCAGATCGGTTCCTTGACGGAGACACTGAACGCTATCGAGATGGCTCACCGTCATGGATACACGACCGTTACTTCACACCGTTCCGGTGAGACGGAAGACGCTACGATCGCCGATATCGCTGTCGCTACCAATAGCGGACAGATCAAGACGGGATCATTAAGTCGTTCGGACCGTATGGCTAAATATAACCAGCTGCTTCGTATCGAGGAGGAATTGGGAGACCGTGCCGTATACGGATACAAAAGAATCAATTAAG
>ERZ791927.1593-NODE-1593-length-16940-cov-2.423630_pt1 | contig 16940 bp, 9 predicted proteins | sample MGYA00510130_ERZ791927 | MGnify/ENA primary metagenome ERZ791927 (study PRJEB30046, sample SAMN00792055) | human gut metagenome | study: EMG produced TPA metagenomics assembly of the A metagenome-wide association study of gut microbiota in type 2...
GATAAACTATGATCTTTATCACAATGTGATAGCTGATGACAAAGTCCACCACGCAGTAGAGAAAACACGACTTCTATTTGGAGATCATAAGTTAATCATATCGGTAGACCGACTGGATTACAGCAAAGGAATATTGCACCGTCTTTACGGATTCGCCTCTTTTTTGAAAAATCATCCGGAATATCACGGGAAAGTGACATTGGCGATGGTTATCGTCCCCTCTCGCGACCATGTAGGCAGTTATGCCGAATTGAAAACCAAAATAGACGAGGAGATCGGTTCTATCAATGGAACTTACTCTACCATGAATTGGACTCCGGTATGTTATTTTTATCACGGTTTCTCTTTTGAGGAATTAGTAGCGATGTATTATGTTGCCGATATAGCCTTGGTAACCCCTTTGCGCGATGGTATGAATCTTGTGGCAAAAGAGTATGTCGCTACCAAACAAGATAATCCGGGGGTACTCATTTTAAGTGAAATGGCCGGTGCTTCGGTTGAATTGTCTGATGCTTTATTGATTAATCCAAACGACACGGACCAGATCGAACAAGCCATTTGCCGTGCATTGAAAATGCCATTGGAGGAACAAAGAGAAAGGCTTCAGCGAATGCAAGCCATCCTTTCGGTTCAAACCGTAAACAAATGGGCTGCGGATTTCATGAGAGAATGGCGGCAGACCGCAGAGAAAAACAAACGATTACAAAAGAAAAAGATCTCCGCACAAGACCAGAACGAAATCAAAACATTATATGACCAAGCGAAAAAGCGCTTGATTTTGCTGGATTACGACGGAACATTAACTGCATTCAAAAATCATCCGGAAGATGCTGTTCCAACACCTGCATTACGAGACCTGTTACAGCGTTTTTGTTCCGACTCTCGGAATCATGTAACCATTAATAGCGGGCGGGACCACTATACATTGGAGAAATGGCTGGGAGATCTTCCTCTGTCTTTTGCCGCCGAGCATGGTGCATTTTACAAGGAAAAAGGCGCATGGCATAAAAACATAGGCAATCGAGAGTGGGATTCGGAGCTATTGTTTATTCTAAATTTGTTTGTAAGCAAAACCCCGTACTCTCATCTTGAGACAAAAGAAGCTGCTCTTGCCTGGCATTATAGAGAATCGGACGCCTGGCTGGGAGAGCTGAGAGCACAACAGCTAACAAAGGCTATAATGCCTGTTTGCCTGAAAAAGGGATTACAAATCATGCAGGGCAACAAAGTCGTGGAAATAAAATCTCCAGAATGCACAAAAGGTTCGGAAGTAGCTCGCCTATTATTGGCTTCCCGCTATGATTTTATACTAGCAATGGGAGATGACACGACGGATGAGGATATGTTCCGGGCTCTTCCAGTATCCGCCATAACAGTTAAAGTTGGAATTGTATCTGAAAAAGCCAAATACAATCTGTCCTCGCAGGAAGAAGTATTGCCTTTTTTGGAAAAACTGTCGGGTGAAGGTGTTAGTTACGGAACGACTTCCAAAAGCATAAAAGGTCAACTGAAAGCCACCGTTGATTTTTTTAAAGGATTGTGGACAAATAAAAAATAATTTTTATGGACAAGTTAAATTACGGAGTAATAGGAAATTGCTGCACTGCGGCTTTGATTTCGGATAAAGGCAGTATAGATTGGTTATGTTTCCCTAACTTCGACTCACCTTCCATCTTTGCATCATTGCTCGATCGGGAGAAAGGGGGATATTTCGGCTTCGAGGTTTCTCCGGATTATCAAATATCGCAATCGTATGTTCCTCATACAAATATTCTTTCGACCAACTTCGTATCAGAAGAAAATGAATTTGCCGTTGTAGATTTCATGCCTTGTTACCATCTGAGCGATGCGAGCAATTGTTATCGTCCGGCAGAGATCTACCGATATATCCGCAGAATCAAAGGTACTCCCCGTTTTAAAATCAACTATGAGCCGGCTCCGGACTATGCCCGTGGAAAGACAATTTTCAACACGACCTCGGAATATATAGAGACCTACTCTACTTCTAACAGCAAAGATAGGCAATATCTTTATTCCTCACTACCTTTGCACAACATCTTGGAACAGAAAGAAATCGTACTGGCTAAGGACGAGTTCTTGCTACTTTCATATAACGAGAAAGTAATACCTGTCAACATTGAGCGTGAGAAACTGGAATACTGCCGGACGCTGGTTTATTGGTTGAATTGGACTGACCGAACCAAGAAGTTTACGGTCTATAACGATGTCATTGAGCGAAGTCTCCTAGTTTTAAAATTGATGTCTTTTTATAATGGAGCCGTATTGGCGGCCATAACAACTAGCCTACCGGAAACGATCGGAGAAGTCCGTAACTGGGATTATCGTTTTTGTTGGCTGCGCGACGCCTCCATGTCCATTGAAACTTTGTTCCAGATAGGCCATGTGGAAGCCGCAAGGCGGTTCATGAGATTTGTCCAGTCTACTTTTGTTTCTCAACACGATACTTACCAGATCATGTACGGTATTCGCGGAGAAAGAAAATTGACGGAAGTTATTCTGGGACATCTTTCCGGTTATAAGAACTCACGACCCGTTCGGATCGGTAATGATGCTTACCACCAGCTTCAAAATGACTCGTTCGGCTATTTAATGGACCTGATCTACCAATACTATCGTTTGATGCCCGGTACATTGGACGAGGTGGAAGATATGTGGGAAATGGTAAAAAGTATCCTGACGAATGTGATGATTGACTGGAAAAAACCAGACAAAGGCATTTGGGAGATTAGAGGAAAAGGACAGCATTTTGTTTCCTCCAAAGTTATGTGCTGGGTCGCATTAGACAGGGGAGCTCGTATTGCAGATTTATTAAACAAACCGACATACCGGAGACGTTGGTCGGAAGAAGCGACCGTAATCAAAGAAAATGTCATGAAAAACGGTTGGAAAGAAGAGATGCAAAGTTTCTCGCAAGCCTACGGTAATTCCGACCTTGATGCGTCCTTGTTGTTAATGGAACCGTACGGATTTATCGATCCGAGAGACATACGCTACCATAAAACTGTGCAAGCGATAAAGAATGCGTTACTTTACAAAGGGTTGATGTACCGTTATAAATCTCATGATGATTTCGGACTTCCCTCTTCCGCCTTTACTATTTGTACGTTCTGGCTCATTCGTGCTCTTTATGTCATAGGAGAAAAAGAAGAAGCACGTAGTCTGTTTGAGGAAATGCTTCATAATTCAAATCACTTGGGACTTTTCAGTGAAGACATTGATTTTGAAACCAAGGAGCAACTGGGGAATTTTCCTCAAGCATATTCCCATTTGGCACTAGTCAATACCGCTATATTGTTTTCGGAAGAGGACATACGACTGTTTTTTAAATAAACCTTCTGTATCTCTTTCATTTTGGAAATATTTTTTCACTATGCAAGGGGCTACACTAATAAACGCATGAAGCATACTCCATATTGATAACTTCAAGACTTTTATAAGTAAATTACCATTATAGACCGGCCTTAACCCATATTTTTCTTTATCCAATCGTATCCACATATAGAAGAAAAGCATCATAAAGGAGCCCATCTCTGCCAAAGAAGAGGCAATTGCCGCCCCCGAGATTCCTAATTCCCTAGTGAATATCAAATAAAAATTTAAAGGAATATTGATTAATACCGCTATGGCAGCAGCCCAAGATAGAGCTTTTGTATGCGTTATCCCCACTAAAAAAGAACGTATCGCTAAAAATGGGAATGAAAACAACAATCCAAAGCTACGCCAATCCAAGTATAGGATTACCGCTCGATAAATATCCGAGGAAACGATCAGCTTCTTTAGTATAAATGGGGAAACCGTATGAATGAGAAGGTAAAGAAAGATAGCCAATCAAAAGGAAAAATAAGCCTTGAAAAAAGGTCTTGCCGGTTTCCTTGTAATCTTGCTCTCCATTCCTTCGAGCTACCATTACTTGCAACCCAATGCTAAACCCAAAACCAAGCATATAAATCGCCAAATAATAAATTCCGGCGATAGCGGACGCTCCTAATTCTATCTCTCCAACGTGGCCTAAGAAAACAGCATCCGTAATATTGATTAATTGTTCCATTAAGATGCTCATCATTACAGGAAAGTTGATGAGCCATATTTGTTTATATGTATAATTCATTGCTCAACTGTATAATAGTGCGATACAACATACCGCTTTTATGCAGTATGTTATTTCGTAATCCATAAAATAAAAGGATATAAAATCTCCGTGACAAATAAAGCTGTATTTGTCAAATAGCTGAATAGCTTTCTTGGATAGGGCTAAAAGAAAAAACGGCTAAATAGACGTCTCTATCCAACCGTTCAAAAGATCTTCGCGATAATCTTTTGTGCTCACAGTCAAGGTTAAACTCGAAAAACATATAACTTCAAAATGAATTTATAACATCATTTTGTTTTGATGTTGGCAAAGGTAAGCCTTTATTTGTAAATAACAATTTTTTATCATGTTTTTTTTACTATTATATCTTTTTTTCTTCTCTAGAATATTTTCGTTTTAATTTATGGTCTCTTTTGTGCTCGGATATTCAAAAAAACACAATGGAAAGTTCAAGAGATGAAAGCAGGGCATAAAAAGGGTGTGTCATGACACACCCTCTTGTGAAACCATAAAAAGGATTTTCAGCCACAATGGAAATAAGTATTGACCAGCTTCAACATCTCTTCCGGATTATTCTCTAGGTCCTTGCGTAAAGAAGCGTCATCATAAGATTCCAGTTTATGGATGATGCCGTCTATCATACTCGGACTAAATACGTTATATTTTTCAAAAACAGCACGCTGTTGTCTTAAACGGGCGGCTGAGGCTGCGCAACTGTCTGGGAGTTGATCCAATGTCTTTAGGCGATCTTGATTCTCTTCCTTATGAATATTCACGTTTACATAAGTCTTCTCAGCGATCTCCAAAGCATCGTTGATCTCAAAACCATGGCGGCACGCAACTGCCAATCCTGCCAATAATTGGTATAAATCAGCGGAGCCATCCGGTGAGCGCATCTCGACCGTTTGCTTTTGGCTCGTATCATAATGGCTGGCAGGTTCCAATGGGTTCGCCAAAGCACACATGTCCGTTTTTGCGGCCCAACCTAGCGGAACACGAACTAAAACTGAACGATTCCGATCTCCCCAACAAATATTCGTAGGTGCTTCTTGGTGTGGAACCAAGCGGAAATATGAGGTTGGGTTCGTATTCCCAAAAGCCGTAATAGAGGAAGCTAAGCACATCATTCCAGCGATAGCCTTACGGGCGGTTTCGGATAAGATACCATTCGCTAACATCTGATTCTTGCCATCTTTCATGATACGCATATGGACATGCAGACCGGAACCTGCTTTTCCCACCGTAATTTTCGGAGCGAAAGTGATGTTATATCCATATTCATGCGCTAGATTGCGGATCGCCCATTTTGCGATCATCAATTGATCCGCTGCATTTTCCGCAGGACATGGTAAGAACTCGATCTCATTTTGCTCATAGATCAAACCATTTAACGTAAAGTTACCAACTTCTGAATGACCATATTTAATTTGTCCCCCGGCTTGCGCTATGCAGTGCATGCACTCCGTCCGGAACTCATTGAACTTAGCGTAAGGAGCGGATTCATGATAACCTTTTTGGTCGGTAGCAGGGAAAACGCCTTCATCCGGTGCGATTACGTAATATTCTAATTCACCCATTGCCTCAAATTCCATTCCCGTCACCTCATGAAAAGCCTTACAAGCTTTATGCAAGGTATATTCCGGGGAACTTTCTAAGGGTTCTCCATCCTTATTGAAGAATGAGCAAAGCATGGTAAGCGTAGGTAATTCCGCAAACGGATCCTCGAAAGCCGTACGGAAACGGGGCACCACATACAGGTCACTACTTCCCGCCTCGATAAACGAGAAAAGACTAGAGCCATCCACACGCTCACCGCAAGTCAAGATCGCATCCAGATAGGCCGCATTGTTGATTACAAAGTTTAGTGTTTTCAAACGTCCGTCGCCTGCAGGATACATAAAATTAACCATCTGGATATCTTTCTCATAGATATAACGGATAATGTCCTCTTTCGTAAACTCGGACGCTGGCTTTTGTAAAAACTCCACTAATACGTTGGGAGTCATTTCTAGTTCTTTGTTCATGTCTTATATTGATTATGTTTATAGTGTAGAGAAAAACTTTCCTTTGGAACTGCTAACCGGAATCAAGCTAGAGATCGCTTCAGCAACCTCTATAGGTCGGTCAGACTCTATGATGTCCACACCTTGACGGATGATCATACGGTATGCTTCAGCACGACTTTCGGGTGTGGATAGTTTATCGTCGGAGGGAGCGGTAGATATCATGCACATGACACCTCTTTCATGTAACATATCGATCACCTCACGGACTTCGGGGGTAATCTTCGGACCTACGTAAGCCATGATATGATTCCAAGGTATACCGTTATCCTCATAGTCTTGAACCGCCTCTTTCGTTTTCACGAAAGCCTCAAACATGAAATTCGGATTTTTCTCGTAAAAGAAACGAGCCGAGGCACCATCATGAACCGTAATCATTACATAAGGTTCCGCTTGCATATCGGTAATCAACTGAGCAGTGCGCTCCATCGGAACATCCTTCTTATCAAGGATTAGGATTGTTTTTCCACGGGCCCAACGAATCGCTTCCTCTAAAGTCGGGATACGATAGTTTGTGATATTTCCTTCGGGATCCTTCAAACGGAAATTTTGCAATTCTTCCCAAGTATAATCAGAAACTTTCCCAGTCCCATTACTGGTACGCTCCAGTGTATCATCGTGGAAAAGGACGATAACACTATCTTTGGTTAACCTCGGATCTATCTCGAACGTGGCAGGAGTATAAGAGAGGGTATTTTCAAAGGTTTCCATACTGTTCTCAGGATAGCCTTTTCCCCGTCCACCTCGGTGTCCACTAATTAAAGGAATTCGGTCATCGGCATATTGGTAGAAAGATATCAAATCATCTACATTTGATATCTGTAGCGTATTCATTCCGTTGTATTCAAGCTCCTCCTTTGGCGTGTTCAATACGCAAGAACCACAAAGCAGGGCCAGCATTAAAAATCTGGCGGATAAATTGATTTTCATTTCACGATCGTATTTTAGGTGAATGATTCTTTCTATCCGCCAAACTTACACAAAATAAATGATTTTACAGAGTTAGCACCTTAATATTCGTCAACTTTCTGGTCTACACGGAACTTATCCAAACGTGCTTGCAGGCGAGTTTGGATATCAGCATATTCCGGATTATCGTATAAATTATTCAGCTCATTCGGATCACTTTGCAAATCGTAAAGCTCATTGCAATTAATCGCGTCATTATGCTCATTCTTCTCTCCATAGAAATGGATCAATTTATAACGACTGTCACGTACGCCATCGTGGCGACGTACCATATGGATAGCTGGATAATCATAATAATGATAATATAGATACTCACGCCAATCTCTTGGTGTCTCGCCTCCAAACAAGGGGACTAAAGAAGTTCCTACCATATAATCAGGTTTCTCGATACCGGCTATATCCAGATAAGTCGGGGCATAGTCAATGTTCTGTACTAAGGCCGTACATTCACTTCCCGCCTTGATTTTAGCAGGATAACGGATAATCAACGGCGTACGGAAAGATTCCTCATACATGAAACGTTTGTCGAACCAGCCATGTTCACCCATGTAAAAACCTTGATCCGAGGTATAAACGATCACGGTATTATCCATAAGCCCTTCTTTTTCCAGATAGGCGATCAAACGCCCTACCTCATCGTCAATCGATTTGATGCAACGTACGTAATCCTTGATATAACGTTGATATTTCCATTTAACCAAATCCTCACCTTTCAGGTTCTCGTTAATGAATTTTTCGTTACGAGGCTTATAAGAAGCGATCCAAGCCTCCCGTTGTTCCGGGGTCATACGATCCAAAGAGGCCTCCCAACCACCAATATTCCATTCCTTTTTATAAGCCTCCTTATCTTTAAGCTCATCTACCTTCAAATCATAAACCAAAGTCATATTTTTGTCTATACTCATCTCTTGTGTACGTGCGGCATCGCAACGAGTAGCATAATTATCATTGAAAGTATCTGGATATGGGAACTCTACATCCTCATATAAATCCATATATTTCGTATCCGGCATCCAGTTACGATGTGGAGCCTTATGATGAACCAGCAGGCAGAAAGGCTTATCCTTATCCCTCTCTTCCAAAAACTCGATAGCGTGATCGGTCGTAAGGGTCGTCGCATATCCCTCTTCTTTTACATACTTGCCATTCGATTCTTTGCTTTTAAACTCCGGATTATAATAATCTCCCTGATCCCATAACACATGATAATAATCAAAACCTTTCGGCTCACATTGCATATGCCATTTACCGACAACACCTGTTTGATAACCGTGCTGTTGTAAGATTTCAGAGAAGAATACTTTTGTCGTATCAATACCTTTTCCTAATTGTCTTTGTCCGTTTTGATGGCTATAAAGACCGGTCATCAAACAAGCACGGCTAGGAGTAGACAGAGAATTCTCAACGAAAGCTTGCCGGAACAACATTCCTTCTGCAGCCAAACGATCTAAATTTGGTGTTGGTGCCAATTTACCTAGCGCATGTCCATAAGCGCTAATAGTTTGATACGAATGATCATCCGTCATGATATGGATGATATTAAGCGGCTTCTCTGCCACTTCTTTTTGCCCGGTTCCGCATGCGGAGAATAAGAAGGCCGGAGCCAAGAAGACCCCATAGTTAATCGCATTCTTCATGTATTCAAAATTTTAAAATTACACAAACGTACAAAAAACAGAAATTATCACCAATAATACTTCCGGGCTATCTCAGCCATAGTCGGATATTTACTATCCTCATCGTCATATTGTTGTTTCAATTCCAACAGTTTTGTCTTCAACTCTTTAATCAACGCCTTTTTCGATGGGTCGTGATACAGGTTCTTCATTTCCATTGGATCCTCTTTCAAGTCATACAATTCCCATTCGGGAGTTCTGGACTCATTCTTGGTCCCGGTCATTCCCAACGACTCTCCATAATAGAATATCAATTTATAGCGATCCGTACGGATACCATAGTTGGCTGTCACGTTATGGTCGTTATCCGCATTCATCCAATAGCGGTAATACATAGCCTGTCTCCAATTAGCTGGGGTCTCATTTCTCAAATTCGAGCGGAAACTTTCTCCCTGCATTTGGCTAGGCTTGTCCATTCCGGCATAATCCAAAAATAGAGGAGCGAAATCGATATTCAATGTTATATCCTTATTATCCGTGCCGGGTTTGATTTCTTTCGGATAACGGATAACAAACGGCATACGCAAGCATTCCTCATACATCAATCGTTTATCAAACCAACCATGTTCCCCCAAAAAAAATCCTTGGTCTCCGGTATAGATGACAACCGTGTTTTCCGCCAATCCTTGCTCATCCAAATAGTTCAAGATACGCCCTACGTTTTCATCAATACCAGCGATACAGCGCAAATAATCTTTAATATACAATTGATAAGCCCAATGGCGCAACTCATCACGGCTCATATCCGTAGGTATATCCGTTTTCACATCCGTCTGCCTCAAATGCTCCATGCTCATCCGTAGCAACTCCGCATACTCTCCCTTGCCCTCATATGTGTCCAATAAGTTCTCCGGCTCCGGGATCGTTACATCTTTCAATAAATCCTTGAAACGCTCGGCGGGTGTCCACGGTCTGTGAGGAGCCTTGAAATGGCACATCATAAAGAAAGGCTTGCTCTTATCTCGATTTTCCATATATTTGATAGCCTCACTTCCTATCACGTCGGTAGAATGCCCTTTATACACTTTACCCGTTCGGGGATTCGCATGCGGATCATTCCCCCATGTACCTTTTTCTATAAGCATCGGGTCATTATAACGGCCCTGTCCAGGCAAGATATTGTAATAATCAAAACCTGTAGGTTCCGCATGCAAATGCCATTTACCGAATATAGCGGTTTGATATCCTGCTTGCTGCAAGCATTTCGCTACATTCGGATGATCCGGATCTAATGGATCTTGCAAAGTATATACACCATTCTTTTGGCTATATTGTCCTGTGATAATCGCTCCACGGCTCGGGGTACTGATTGAGTTCGTCACAAAACAATTCCTCAATATTGCGCCCTCATGCGCTATTCGATCAATATTGGGGGTCGGTAAGACCGTTGATAAAATTCCACCATAAGCACTTACCGCCTGCGAAGCATGATCGTCAGACATGATATAAATGATATTCGGTGTCCTATCATTCTGTGCCATGGCTGTTTGAACAGCACTAAAGTCATATAGGAAAATGCTTGATAATAAAATGTATTTGCATTTCATCGTATTTGTATTAATTTATTATACCAAACTTTTATAAAGCTATTAATAAAAAAGGATATATTATAATCCTTCATAAATCATACTTCTTGCGAATCAGTAATGCCCTTGATTCCGATGATCCGTGTGAGGTCTCACGGTTCGTTTCAAAGGGATATTCATTCCATCCGTAGACTCCAGCCAGTCATAAATCTGAGCATTCAATTGTTTGATTGTCTCTTTATATTCAGGTTCCGCAATCAGGTTCGTAGTTTCATACGGATCATTTTGCAAATCATAGAACTCATTCGTATCCCAAACCCCATGATAACGGATATACTTATAACGATCGGTGCGGATACCATGCATCGTTGGTGTCTGCGGAAATTCATATTCCCAATAATACTCGTAGAAGATATGATCTCTCCAATCCACCTTTTCTCCCTTGAGCAAAGGCAAGAAAGAATATCCCACCATCTGCTCAGCCTTTTCTAAACCCGCACAAGCCATAATTGTAGGAGCGACATCTACATTTTGTACCATATTCTCTATTACCTTACCTCCCTCAAACATACTAGGGCAACGAACCAACATAGGAACTCGCACAGATTCCTCGTAGAACTGTCTTTTGTCGATCAATCCATGTTCTCCCCACGCAAAGCCATTATCACCCATGTAAATAACCAACGTGTTATCATCTAACCCTGCTTCTTTCAGATAATCCAAGACAGAACCGATACTTTCATCTACAGAACGCAAGGTCTCACAATATTTACGAACTTGAACATCCCAAGGACGGCCATGGTAGGAATAGTCCACCCCATGCCAACTTTCTCTTTGACTTTTCACCCAATCCGGAGCCATTTTTTCTCCATAATACTCTTTTCCAAACGCAGCCTTTCCTGTTTTCTTATCAATAGTCGGCAACTCTTTAATGCCATAATGAGGCGTATTGAAGTTCGGAGGTAATACCAATTCCTTATTTTTATAACAATCCTTATGGCGCTTTGCGGCTGAAAAATTGTCGTGCACACCCTTATGAGACAAATAGACAAAGAACGGTTTATCCGCTTGTTTTTGTTCTTTCATGAATTGGATCGCATGGTCGGTCAAGAGATCCGTAACATAGGTACTGTCTTTATATTGTATCCATTCCCCATTTGTATTTATACGAGGGTTATAATATTCCCCCTGCCCCTTGAAACCTTCCCAATGATCAAAGCCTGGTTGAGGAGCCCCTGAGTCATTTCCCATGTGCCATTTTCCAAAGAAAGCAGTTTTATATCCACACTCCTGCAAATATTGTGGAAAAAAGATCAATCCATCAGGAAGAGGAGCGGCATTATCAACCACCTTATGGCTATGTGAATACATGCCGGTCAAGATGGAAGCACGGCTGGGAGAAGAAAGAGAGGTCGTAACAAACGCATTTTTGATATGCGCTCCTTCCTTGGCCATCCGATCCATATTAGGAGTTTCCAACCAAGGGATCGTATTCATGAACCCCATATAATCATACCGGTGGTCATCCGAGAGAATAAAGACAACATTTAATGGTTTCGTTTTTTGTGAAGTATTGTCTGCTTCCTGATTTTTAGGCTGGCAGGCCAAACATTGACTTACGATAGTCAATGAAAACAAGGTATTATTGATATTTGTATTCATATTGATAAAAGTTGAGGAGCTGTAAGTTTTACAGCTCCAATTAACATTTTATGACCAACCCGGATTTTGCGTTAGCTCAGGATTCAAATCCAATTCCCGTTGAGGAATAGGCATGAGAATCATGTAATCCTTTATATTACTAGCAATGTCCGTCTTATTCTTCTCAGCGACTTTCGCTTCGTATGTGCTGTGCTCTTTCATCCGTTTTATGAATGTACCTGTACGTACGAGGTCAAACCAGCGATGTCCTTCTATCGGAAATTCCAAATAACGCTCTTGTAAGACTGCTGCCCGGAAAGCATCTTTAGACAAACCCTCATAATTTTCAGAAGAATCACCAAACGCACGCTCTCGAACACGATTTAAAACTTGATGAGCTTTCTCTGATTCTCCGATTTCATTTAACGCTTCCGCATACATAAGCAAGGCATCCGAATAACGGATGATATGCATATTGATCTCACAGAACTTAATAGCCGTTAATCCATCTTGCCAATACTTGCCAAACAAAGGAATACTTGATATCAATTCCTTTCCATTTACAGGGTTCGTATAATGCGTTCTTAAATTCACGGCTTTACGTTTATCATTTTCCTTAAAGGTATTATTTAATTCCATAGTGGGAATATCCGCCTCATTAGATCCACTAACTCCGATCGGTTCAGGCAAAGAATATTTGGGTCCCGTTAAACTCATTTCATCATTATGAGGTAATGGGTCCGCCTTATATTCAATATAAAAGACAGCCTCTTTACCAGCTTCAGTATCCAAGTTCCAATTATCTCCATACTCCACATGTAAACCATACCCATAAGCACCTTCTTGTTCAACAACCTCTGCCAGTTTTTCCTTTGCTTTGGAATAATCACCTTTCGTCAAATACACCTTTCCTGCTAAAATCTTGGCAGCACCTTTTGTCGCACGCCCTATATCTGTAGTCCCATATTCTGAGGGATAAGGAAGGGCACTTTCCGCATCTGTCAAATCAGATAGAATCTGTTCATAGATCTGCTCTTTCGCAACTCTCGGCCCCATAGCATCATCTATTGTCTCTAACTGAGTCACCAAAGGAACATCTCCAAAAAAGCGGACTAAATTGAAATAATAAAGAGCACGTAAGAATTTTGCTTCTGCTATAAATCTTTTTTGTAAATCAGGATTCATAGTAACAGATGGAATGTTATTAATAGCGGCATTAGCTTTCATAATGCCCGAATAATTATTTTGCCACATATCTCTAATAAATGTGTTTTCCGGGGTGTGACGCAAAAATTCCAAGTTCTGTAGAAAGGCATTAGGCATACCAAGACCGTTTTTCATCCCATCACATGTAAGATCGCATAACATATACATGCACCTACTATAAATACTATTAAGTTGTTGATAAGTTGCATCAACTGCCGCTTGGGCATCTTTCTGACTCGTGTAAAAGTTATCCACGACCAGCCTGTCTATTGGTTTCTCGTCTAAGAAAGAACACTGTACATTGAACAATGAGAATATTGATATACAGCCAAATATTATATATTTATTCATGATAATACAATTTAATTATTACTTAATATCAAGTTTTATACCAAACATAAATGTACGAGATTGTGGATAGCCACCGAAATCTTCGCCCGCTTCAAGCGTAGAGGCACCTCTATAACTAACTTCAGGGTCATATCCCCGATATTTTGTCCATGTTAATAAATTTTGTCCAGTCACATACAGACGCAAACCTTGGATATGCTTTAAGTTTATTTTAGGAAAGCTATAAGATAGTGATAACGTTTTCAATTTCAGATAAGAGCCATCTTCTATAAATCGATCACTTACCAATAAGGCTCTATTTGTTGTTGCCTTTGGGTATATGTTACTCGGATTTTCCGGTGTCCAACGATTTACCATGTCCGCATAAGCATTTTGCCCACCTGTTGGATTCTCCAATTCCATGGCATTATAATTAAGAATCTTATTTCCATAGGAATATTGTAAGAACACATTAAGTTCGAAGCCCTTATAAGCAAACGTATTTGTTAATCCTCCGAAAAATTTAGGATTAGCGTCTCCCAATATTTCCCTGTCATTAGCGGCATCTACCTTTCCATCACCATTTAAATCCTTATATCTACGCAAACCAACACCAATAGGTGAAGCAGATGAAGTTTGTTGCTTACATTCTTCCTCATTTTGAAAAATACCATCAAAACGATATCCATAGAAAACACCAATGGGCTCACCTACAATCAAGCGACGTACAGAGCCTGTTTTTAAATGCCCATCGCCTTCTGCCATTTCCTTATACTCTTCTCCGCCTAATTCAAGAACTTTATTCCGATTGAAGGCGATGTTAAAAGCGGTTGTCCAACTGAATGCCCCTGTCAAATTATCACTTTCTATTGATAATTCATATCCTTGATTTTCTATGCTACCTATATTCTTCAACATGGTTTGATATCCAGATGTAGCAGGAACTGCAACACTATACAGCAGGTCTGTTGTTTTCTTCTTATAATAGTCTGTTGTGATGCGTAATCTATTATTGAACAAGCCTAAATCTAAACCAATATCAAATTGTCCGGTGCGCTCCCACTTTAAGTCAGGATTAGGAATTTTGTTTGGGAAAAATCCTGATACGAGTTGATTCCCTAAGATCCAATTACTAGTACCTAAAGTTGCCAATGATTCATATACACCGATCTCCGTATTACCTGTAAAACCATAACTGGCTCTTAACTTTAAATTCGAAATGACTTCTTTTACAGGCTCCATAAAAGCCTCTTCCGATATTCGCCACCCAGCAGAAGCGGAAGGGAAGAAACCATATTTGTTGTTTGTCCCAAAACGAGAAGAGCCGTCAACACGGGCATTCACGGAAAATAGATACTTATGTTTCAGCGTATAATTAATACGAGCTAAATACGACATCAAACTCCATTGAGTAGCGTTGGATTCCGGTTTGTTATAAACAGAACCAGCTCCCAGATTATTATAAAGCATTACATCATTCACGAAATTTGAGGAGGATCCCATTACATATTCCGCATTATTTTTTTGCATCGTAAAACCACCCAACAAGCTTAAGTCGTGCTCCTCTGCAAATGTTTTATTCCAAGTCAGTGTATTTTCGTTCAGCCAATTTATACTTTTATTTACACCTACATAAGCCGAGGCAACTCCTCCAGACTGATAAATATTGGACGGGGTATATCTGTTTGTCTTATGATACATCACATCCGCTCCCAATGATACTTTCAGTTTTAAATCCGGAATGATCTCCCATTGTGCATAAATATCTCCAAGCAAACGTGAAGTCGCATTATTAAATTTCCGTTCTTTTGCTGTCGCTACCGGATTTGGAACTAATATTCCAGGAACATTAATTTGAGTGTATGCACCTGTCAACTCATCTTCATATACAGGCTGTATAGGATTCATTCTTAATGCACCAGAAATAGTTCCGTCTTCTCCTCCAGTATCAGTTGCTACGGAATTACTAATCGTATGGCTGGCGGTCATGTGTGTTCCCACACTAAAATTCTTGAATATTTTACGATCCAAATTCAAGCGTATGGAGTAACGCTTGAAATCAGAGTTGATAACAATTCCCTTCTGATCTGAGTAATTGCCCGATATTGCATATTGTGTCTTCTCGTCACCACCCGAAAAACTTAATTGATATGTTTGCGTACTTCCTCCACGAAATATCTCGTCTTGCCAATCTGTCCCATTACCGATCTTTGCGATCTCAGATAAAGCCGTAGCATCATAATAGGGTTTTAATCCATCATTTGTATAAGCCTCATTCACTAATTTCGCATAATCTTGCGCATTCATGACATCTATCTTCTTGGATACGTTTGATATTCCAAAACTTGCCTCAAAAGAGATAATATCCCGTCCCTTTTTGCCGCTTTTTGTAGTAATCAACACAACACCATTGGCTGCACGCGCTCCATAGATCGCCGTGGCAGCAGCATCTTTCAAGATCTCTATAGACTCAATATCTGATGGGTTTACAGTAGATAGACCACTCATCTGTGTCTTACCCCCCGTATTCCCGAAACCGCTACCACTATAAACAGGGAAACCATCAATAACATAAAGAGGTTCATTACCTCCTTGTAACGAGCTACTTCCACGTACTCGGATAGAAGCTACGGCTCCCGGCATACCAGAGGTTTGGATTACTTGCACACCTGAGGCACGACCGACCAAACCTTGATCGATAGAAGTCATTGGCGTTTGCTGTAATTCCGCTGTTTTAACAGAAGATACAGAACCAGTCAAATCACTCTTCTTCACAGAGCCATAGCCAATGACAACAACTTCATCAATATTTTGGGTATCCTCTGTCAATTGGATTTTAAGGGAATGTTGTTTGCCAATTTTTACCTCCTTGGTCATATAACCAATATAGGATATCAAAAGTATATCCTTTTCTGACGCATCTAAACTGAAACGTCCGTCCATATCGGATATGCTACCTATTGAGGAACCTTTTACGACAACATTAGCGCCAATTATGGGTACATTCGCCTGATCGGTAATGACACCTGTGATCTTACCATCTTGTTGGGTTATCTGGGGGTGTTCATTTTTTTTGTAAATTATGATATGTTTATCATCGATTGTATAAGACAAACCTTGTTTACTGAGAATACTATGTAATATTTGGTTGATGCTTTGCTTTTTAGCTTTTACTGAGATCTTCTCATTAAGATTAATCTCATCATTCTTGTACCAAAAAGAGTATTCGCTTTGTTGTTTGATCTCTTCTAGCGCCTCCGAGATCGTTACATTGTGCAGGTTCAATGATATTTCCGCTACTTGAGAGTAACCCGTTTTCGCGGATGCGCAAAATAAGCTGAGCATACATAGTACAACAGATAGTCTCATGATGTTATATGTTTTTTGAAGGTTAACTTTAGGCATATAATGCCTTGTG
>ERZ791927.1604-NODE-1604-length-16863-cov-2.636959_pt1 | contig 16863 bp, 6 predicted proteins | sample MGYA00510130_ERZ791927 | MGnify/ENA primary metagenome ERZ791927 (study PRJEB30046, sample SAMN00792055) | human gut metagenome | study: EMG produced TPA metagenomics assembly of the A metagenome-wide association study of gut microbiota in type 2...
TTTTGACCGCACTGAATAGTACCGCCGATATAGTCAAAGGATTTCAGGTAGGCGGCAACGATTTTATCTCTAAACCTTTTAATAAAGAAGAACTGATTATTCGGGTCAGTCATCAGATTTCTTTAGTAGCGGCCAAACGTATTATTGAAGCCAAAACGGAGGAACTTAAAAAGACTATTATCGGGCGTGATAAGCTTTATTCTGTGATTGCCCATGACCTCCGTTCGCCTATGGGATCTATTAAGATGGTGCTTAATATGCTGATTCTTAGTTTGCCCAAAGAAAAAATCGGCGAAGATATGTATGAGCTGCTGACTATGGCCAATCAGACTACCGAAGATGTGTTTTCGTTGTTGGATAACTTACTGAAATGGACAAAAAGCCAGATAGGTAAGCTTAAAGTCGTATATCAGGATATCGACATGGTGGAAGTTGTAGAAGGAGTAGGAGAAATCTTCGCAATGGTTGCCGGCCTGAAGAATATTCGTTTGCGAATTGAATCGCCGGAATGTCAGGCGGTACATGCCGATATCGATATGATAAAGACAGTGATACGCAATTTAATAAGCAATGCCATTAAATTCAGTAATGAAGGTTCCGAAGTTCTTATAAAAGTTGAAGAGTCGGATGGAATGTCGGTAGTTAGTGTTAAAGATAGCGGATGCGGTATTGACGAAGAAAGCCAGAAAAAACTGTTGCATACCGATACACATTTCAGTACATTCGGTACTAATAATGAAGAAGGTTCGGGACTCGGGTTACTTTTGTGCCAGGATTTTGTTGTGAAAAATGGAGGAAAGTTGTGGTTTACTTCTGTTAAAGATGAAGGTTCAACTTTCTATTTCTCGATTCCACTGAAAAAATAAGGATTCCGATAGCGATGGAAGAATCGTTCCGAGTATAGATTATTCTAATAAAAATGGAGATGTACTCCCATTCATCACAGGGTGAACTTTATCTGTGTTATCTGTGATGTCTTAACATAATAAGTAAACCCCGAAAGTTGGACAAAAAACTTTCGGGGTTTACTTCATTTCGACACAGCTCCATTTTTTCTATTGCCGGATTCCGGTGTTATATATGGATAGGAGGTTTTTATTATCGTTTGCACATTGCTTTAAAATCGCAATATTCACATTTCTTTGTATCCTTTGTTTGAGTGAATTCCTCTTTGTCATCGTATATCTCTTCAAGCAATTTCAGGAGACGCTCACGGAATTCATCTTCATAAACCGAAAAATCATCGACCGGCAGTTTAGGCTTGCGAGCTTCTCCTATTTCAATTACAGGAGAGTAACTCTCGGAAGCTGCCCGATGAATATAGAGTAGCGAGGGAGCTACTTTTAGTGCCTGTTGCCGTGCCATAATGGCGGCGTATAGGAAAGTTTGGAAGATGTAGTTGGGGCGTCCTTCGGCAGGTGTGAATAATTGTTCTATATTTGCCGGTACTTTGGGGCTGCCTCCGGTCTTATAATCCACAATTCGGAGTGTACCTTCTTTGCTATCCATACGGTCGATGGTGCCTCCGATTCTTAGTGATAACTTTCCCACAGGCCCTTCTATCCGGATATCCTCCACTACTTCCTGTTCCATACCCATCATTCGGAAAGGGGCATATTGCAGGTCATTACGCAGCAGTTGGCGGAGATACGAAGTGATAACCTTTGAGTTTATTAGCTGGATTCCGTTATACTCGGGCTTCTCGTCGATAGGAACATGAAAAAATATTTCTTTAAAAGCTATATCCACGTAGTTTTGAAGACGGATATTATCGCGCAATAGGCGTTCAAGATCTTCTTTATGGACATCTCGTTTGTTGGCTGTCAGATCTAAATAAACCAATTGGGCAGAACGGTGGAAGATGGTTCCGAACAGGGCGGAGTCAATTTCAGCACTGACTTCATCGGGAGCTTTAAGGCGTGCCACATAACGGAAATAAAACTTCAGCCGACAATCAAGATAGGTGTTTAATGCTGAAGGCGAAAGTATTAGGGCATCCGGGTTGCGTGAGAAGTCATAAGTCCGGTATAAACGGTCAATAATTTCCGGGGTTTTTGTAATGCGGATTTCCTTGCTGTTTTGTGGCGATTGTCCGGCTTCAAGATATTCACGGCTGATTTCATGTGGCCATTCAATCAGAAACTGTAGCATGAAACGTGACCATTCTCCTCTGTTTAACCCATCTGATGAGGTGTTATACATTAAGGTTATATTTTCTGCACGCTGAATCAGGCGATAGAAATAATAGGCATAAACAGCATTCTTATGTTCAATAGTAGTCATGCCGAAAGCTTTGCGTAAATTATAAGGGATGAATGATGACTCACCTCCCGATTTGGGCAATTGGCCTTCATTAAGCGATAGAAGGAGCAAGTTACGGAAGTCGAGGTTACGTGTTTCCAATACTCCCATGATCTGCATTCCTATAGCCGGTTCACCATGAAAAGGAATGTTGGCTGCATTCAGTATTTTATTTAATAAACGTTTCAGAGTTTCTATGCGTACCTGCAATTCGTTGTTGTCTATCAGATTGAGCAACCTGTTGACTAATGTGAAACTTTTGAAGAGAGATTCACGGTACAGCTGATTGAAAATGTCATCGCTTTCCTGTTCCTGACGATATAAAACAGATACTTCTTTCAGCAGTTCCGTGATGTAGACACAGAGTTCACGGATACCATTGCGAGGCGTAAACAATATGTCCAGAAATTTGTCTTTCTTTAATTCGGATGGAAAAGGATAAAAACGGTTGGTCTTTGTAAGTTCCCGTTGCAGCGGCTCAGCTTTATCTGAGAGGCGGCGGGTATAGGGATGTTTCAATACCGTCTGTACGGCATCATAGATATATCGTCCCGAGTCTGTCCGGTATCCGCTGGTTTGCAGTTCGAGTATGGCGTTGATAAAACTATATACCGGAGTCTGTGCTAACGGAAATCCCATGGTGATATTGACATTCCTTACTACCTCCGGTATAGAGTGCAAAACAGGGAGAAGTAAAGCCTCATTGCACAGCACAACGGCATTTTCTTTTTCTTCGTTACTCAGGTTCTCATGTACCCATTGAGGCAGATAACGGGCTTGTGCGTTCTCGGTTGGGGAAGAGATAAAACGAACTTTTTTGGGTTTTATCAATTCATTGAACAATTCGGCAGGAAGCTCATTGGGGAAGAGTTTGAGATTGCGGTTGATAAATTCTCCGGCCTCATGGCGTTGTTTTTGCCGGGAAGGAAGCTGAGTGTAAAACACGTCATAATCCCAATAGAAAAGAGCCTTACCCGCATTCTGCAATTGTTGGAAGAAGTGAGTTTCCACCTTGTTCAGTACGTTGAAGCCGACAAATACATAGCAGTCATATTTCAATGAATCCGGTTCAAGTTGTTCAATAACGTTTCGGTAGAGCATACCTTCGTAGGCAAATCCTAATTCTTCCAGCTTTTTATGATATCGGCGATAAATATCACCCAATTTATCCCAAAGAGAAATAAACTTTTCTTTTAACAGTGTTCTCTTTTCGATAGAAAAATTTTGGAAAAACTGCTGGATAGCCTGTTCTTGCTCTTGGTCGAGAAATTCATAATCATCCATGACATTCTTTAAGTCCTGCAGATTAGTAAATAACTTATCTGCATGAACCAGATTTTTGTCTACATCATCAAAATCACTGATTAATAACTCACCCCAGAAGTAGAAGTCGTCCAGTGATTCGTCACTATTTGTTTCTTCACGGAATATTTTATAAAGCTCGCATACTAACCGAATCGGATCTCCTAGTTTTAACACCGATAAATGCTGAAATAATTCGCTGATACTTAAATATGCCGGTGACCAAAGAGGTTGATCGGACTGATTTGCCAAATGTTCATTAAAGAACAGACTGGCACGTTTGTTAGGGAATATGATAGCTGTGCGTGACAGATCATTTCCTATTTTACAGTAAAGGTCCTGCGCGACCAATTGGAGAAATGTTTTCATACTTTTTCGATTATTTCTTCTTCTACATACCACAGATAACCTGTGATGTTTTTGTATCCCATTCGGGAGAGGAGCTGCATGTATCCTTTTACCTGTTTGTTGTATTTTTTGTTTGCTTTACCAAATTTGAAGTCTACCACAACTACTTGCTCGTTTTTCATCATTACACGATCAGGGCGACGGGTTTGTAATACACCTTTGTCTTTGTAAATGATTGCGCACTCGTTGAACAATCTCCATTCACCGGAGTACCACTCTTGTACTTCAGGCAGGGAGAAGGCCTTTACGGTCAGAGAACGTATTTGTTTTTCCGCTTCTTTGCTGCCAATGATTCCCTCGAATATCAAGCGCTGAATGGCCGGTTCTATGTCATCCTTGGTCTCAATGGCAGAAAATAAAGTATGCAACAATTGTCCGTGATTTATGAAGCGGTCATCGGATTCTTCTTCAGAAAGCCCCTTGATAAAATCAGCAGATCGGTTGGACTGTCGGAATTCTATATCCGGATGCATAGATTCCATATTGACCGGAAGTTTTTCCGGTTTGCGAGTCAGCTTGTTACCTGAATCGATTTTTTTCTCATTTTCGGATGGGCAAAGGTCACCTAATTCATATACCTGTTCTTCATCCCATTCCTGATCTAATTTGTTGGCAGCCTGTGGTAGTGCTCCGGTTAGCAATTCGGCCATTGTATTTCTTTGTCCTTTCCGACTCCAGATAATCAAATTTTTTCCGGCACGTGTAAATGCTACGTAAAGCAGATTCAGATTGTCTACCCATAGTTGCAGGCGTTCGTGTAAATAATCTGTGCGGTATACTGATTCTGCCATGGCGGAAGAGTAATTTACCGGCACAATATCCAACTCGTTGAAAGGGGCTTCTTGAGGTACGCACCAGACGAGTTGGTTGTTTGTTTCATTTTCCAGTTTCCAGTCGCAGAAGGGTAGGAGTACCGTATGAAATTCCAGTCCTTTGGATTTATGTATTGAAAAGATACGTATACCCTCCACTTCGCCGCTCGGAATTGTTTTCCCGGATAACGTCTCGTTCCAATATCGTATAAAGCTGTCCGGATCAGAAGAGTGGCTTTGCAGATAATCGGTTACTGCATCAAAGAAAGCAAACAGGTAAGCGTCCTGTTGTTCAATACGGTGCAGTTCAAATAAACTGAAAAGTTCCTCTAACAGTTCATACAGAGGCATCAACCGTAGTTCTGCCATTCGTTCCAGAAAAGCCGGTGGAAATAATTCTTCGGCTTTATGGAGGAGCAGCGAATTGAGATCATACTCCGAATGAAGTATTTGTAATTGGTAATTAGTGGCCAACTGTGCTTTCACGATCCGATTCTCCGGATCGGAAAGATAGCGCAAGGCATCCAACATCATACAGATGGCGAGCGAGGCATCCAGACGGAAGGCTTCGTCAGACACAATCTTATAATTTAGTTGTTTATCGAAGTAATCGGCAATACGCGGAATACTTTTATTCTTTCTTACGAGAATAGCTATATCGTTCAGTTTAACGCCGGATTGTAACAGATGTTCTACTTCCATTCCCAGGCTGATAAGGGTTTGTTCTGTATAATCGTGTTCTTCGTCCGGTTCGAGAAACTCTACCTTAACGTATCCTTGTTGTTTGTTTCGGGGGGATTCCTGTTCCACGTCGGCATATGCATTGATCAGAGGCTCACAAATACTTCCCAACTGCTTATTATACATTTCGTTGAGATAGTCCACAGCCGCGGAGAATATACTATTGTTGAATCGTATGATATTGGTTTCACTTCGACGGTTGGTTTTTAACGTTTCTGTACGGATAGAAAAATATCCAAGTTGCTTGTTTAATCCGTTAAGGATTCCCCAATCGCCGTTTCGCCAACGATAAATAGATTGCTTGACATCACCTACAATCAAGCTGTCGGCTCCTTGAGACAATCCTTCAAGTAGCAGGAGTTTAAAATTATCCCATTGCATTCGACTGGTGTCTTGAAATTCGTCTATCATCACATTGCGGATGTTAGTTCCGATTTTTTCGAAAACAAAAGAGGAGTCACCGTCTTTCACTAATTGGTGGAGCAAAGCGTTGGTATCCGAAAGGAGGAAACGATTGTTTTCACGATTCAGTTGACGTACTTCTTCATCAATATTGGTTAAAAGCCGGACTTTGTTCAGGTGCTGTGTCGACAGTCGGCAGCTGTTCACTATTCGATTGTTGCGTGAGCGATATTGTTCGGCATTTTGTAGAAGTGGCATTAAGATGGAAGAAGCCAACAATATAATATCCGTATATTGTTTTGATGTTTTTGCAGCCCAATTAGTCTCGTCATCGAGGCATTTGATTACAGTAGCATTGACTATCTCGTCTCCGAGTATACCGTTTTTTAGTTTATTGAAATAGCTTCCTATTCCTTTGGCTCCGTTCTTTAAATCAGTTGGTTTCAGTGATTGACTGGAAAGTACATTTTCAAACTGTTGAGCGAACTCTTTCATCTGTTCAAGAGCGGCTGTTTCCATCTCTTTTAATGTCTTACGATAATTATGGATTACATTCGGGTCACGGAGGCGTCGGCGGAGACCATCACCTTTCTCGATGTATCCTTCATCAAAAATATTCCGTCCGAAACTTTTGATCTCATCCGAAACATTCCAGCGTTTATCGTCAGCGATACGTTCATCTATATAATCGAGCAGCCATACCAGTACAGGTGAATTGGGTCCCAACTTTTCAATCATACTGTCCACAGCATCGCTCAATACTTCTACGTTGTTCAGTTCGATATTCAGATTGGGACTCAATTCAAGTTCACGAGCCAGATTACGCATGACCGATTGAAAAAAGGAATCAATGGTTTCGACGCGGAACCGACTGTAGTCATGAAGCATATAACCCAAAGCTATGCCTGCCGTTGTTCGTATCTCGTCTTCTGAATGCCCTGTCTCGGCAATTATGCGTTTTAGATAGGCATCCGAATCCGGATCGCCTATCTGTATTCCATATAATTGACTAAGAATACGCTCCTTCATTTCAGCAGTAGCTTTATTAGTAAAGGTTACTGCTAAAATCTGGCGATAGGCACGCGGATTCCGGATTAGTAACTTGATATATTCAACAGCCAGGGTGAAGGTTTTTCCGGACCCGGCGGAGGCTTTATAGACAATGAGTTCGCTCATTCACAGTTTGTATTGGATAATGATTATTTTCTTTTTACTATTTCGAATGGTACACGTATTGAAACGCCTTTTTTCATTAAGTTATTCAGATTGGGATATAAACGTTCTTTGAAAGAATCCCAATTGCGATGTTCCATTTGGGTCCATCCTGCTTCTGCCAGTGCCAGACCGCGGGGATAGGTCATATATGTCACTCGGTTAATGTCCTTTATTGCTTCTCCCCAAAGTGTTCCCATTACTCCCAGAATGTGTGCCTGTTCTGCTGCGGGTTTTCCGTATCCCGGATCAAACTGATAGCATGTTTCGAGTGTAGTTACCGGCATTCCCCAGTTATTAAATTCCGGAAGATCTCCTTTGAACTGCGGATAATCCAGATATGCAAATTCTCCCGGAGCCATAATCAGAGGGTTACCATGCTGTTGGGTCAGTTTCTGGCAAGTTGGCGTCAATCCGTATCTCCAGCTCACAAGTGTTACATTTTTAGGGTAAGGGAACAGATAATCGTTGGCCGGCATGCGAATGTTATCTAATTCACACCAGAGAATAGGGTATTTTCCATCAGCCTCTACGAAACTGAGCATACGGCTGAAAAAAGGAATCATTAATTGGGAAGCCTTTTCGTATTTCAGTTCCTTCATCATTTTTTGACAGCGTTCACATTTGGTCCAGTTCTTTTCTATAACTGCTTCGTCACCACCCAGGTGAATATAACGTGAAGGAAAGAGAGCACTTACTTCATCAATAATATCTTTGTACACTTCATACACTTTTTCATTATTGGCACAAAGCATTAAGTTTACAGTCTCACCTACATTCTTTGCAATGGTATCGGTGTGTGTACATCCCAGTTCAGGATAAGCGGCTAATACAGCGACAGTGTGTCCCGGAATATCCAATTCCGGCACTATTTCAACATGGCGTTCGGCTGCATAACGAATCAGGTCGGCCAACTCTTCTTGAGTATAAAAAGATTGTCCTGCGGTAAGTTTCGGATGCTTTCTAATTTCGATTCTCCATCCTTGATCATCTGTCAGGTGAAGTTGAAGCACATTATATTTGTAGCGTACCATCTGATCGATGTAGAACTTTACATCTTCTATTGGTAAAAAATGCCGGGCAGGGTCTAGCATTAAAGCCCGGTAGCCAAAGCGAGGCGCATCATCGATACTGATAGGAGTCATTTCTTTCCGATTGCTGGAGCATACATCTCCCAAGAGAACTTGATCGACAGTCATTACACCATAGAAAACGGCTGCTGCACTGGCTCCGCTAATGGTCATCCCTTTCTGGTCAACTTTGAGTTGATAATGTTCTTTTCCTTCCAATTGTGGATCAATAATTAACCGGATGGGGGATTGGCGAGAGCCGGAAAGGGGAATGTCTACTTGCATGCGGTCTTTCAGTATACTTTGCAGAGTAGTAGCCGCAAACTTTAATTCCGGTTGTCCGGGGTGAATCGTGATGTTCTTACCTGTTAAGCTAAAAGGTTTACCTTGCACTTGCTCTATGTGATTGGGCATAGGCAACAGGGCTGAACGATTGTTTTGTGCGGTTGCTGTAAAAGCAAACAAGAGGAAAATCAGTCCTAAATAGTTTTTCATGGGGTTAATTTATTAATTAGTTTCGTGGCAAATATACAGTTTTTGTACGAGAAAACGGACACTTCAGCACAGAAAGAGAGTATGCCGATACTTTCTTTTCGATTAGAATTTTGCATAAAAATGTGAGATTCATTCGCGAAATAGAGAAAAAAGATAAAAATAGATCATTCTTATTAGGTAATATGAGCTATTTTGTTACCTTTGCGCCCCCTTATTCCATAGCGTAGAATAAGGTTAAGTGCTAATTAGATTTAACATGAGACTAAAAACAATCCTACTGACCACTATGGCCACCGGTTCATTTTTGTGCGAGCCTGTTGCTGCTATGTGTATTGAACCTCCCGCAACTCCTGATATGGGATGGTTTTTGAAAAAGAAAAAAAAGAGTAATCCCCAAGACAGTATTAAGGTTAAGAATGAGTATGAGAAATTAACAGGAAGCGATAGTGTCGTTCGTCGTGGTATGTTCAATGTATACCAAAAGAAGAACGATTATTACTTTGAGATTCCTTCCACCCTGTTGGGGCGTGATATGCTGGTGGTGAATAAACTGCAACGGGTACCTGCAGAACTGAATGAAGCCGGAGTGAATCGTGGAACTAATTATGAGAATCAGATGATCCGCTTTGAGTTGGATAAATCGGCTAATAAATTATTAATCCGTCAAAGTCGTCCGTTACCTATTTCACCATCTGAAGATGCCATTAGCCAATCGGTGAAGGATAATTATATTTCTCCGCTGATAGCCGGGTTTAAGGTAGAAGCATATAATAATGATTCTACCAGCATACTGATTAAAGTGAACGATATATATGATGGTACAGAGACAAGCATAAATAACGTATTTACCAATATTAATCTTGGCACATCGGCCATCAAGAATTTATCAAGAATTCTATCCATCAAGTCCTTTGATAATAATGTGGTAGCAACCTCCGAACTGACTACTCGTGTGACCGAAGGTACTACTACTATCTATGTGACGGTAGAGGTTAGTTCCTCTATTTTGTTGCTTCCTGAAGTGCCGATGACCGGACGTTTGGATAATCCGCGTGTGGGATATTTCACTAATCCTCTGACTAATTTCAGTGATGGACAACAACGGGTAAATAAAAAACAATTTATAACTCGATGGCGTCTGGAGCCCAGGCCTGAAGATCGGGCAGCGTATTTACGTGGAGAATTGGTAGAACCCCGAAAACCTATTGTCTTTTATATAGAAAATTCGACACCTTATCGTTGGAGGAAGTATATTAAACAAGGAATTGAAGACTGGCAAGTAGCCTTTGAACGTGCCGGATTTAAAAATGCCATTATCGCTAAAGATATTACCGAGGACATGGAGGTAGATATGGATGATGTGAATTATTCTGTGCTGACTTATGCCGCATCTACCAAAGCAAATGCAATGGGACCTTCTATTCTTGATCCGCGTTCGGGAGAAATCCTTGAGGCTGATATCATGTGGTGGCATAATGTACTTTCAATGCTTCAGGAGTGGATTACGGTACAAACAGGTGTAGTGCGTCCTGAGGCTCGTGGTGTTGCTTTACCGGATAGTCTGATGGGAGATGCCATGCGCTTTGTTGCCTGTCATGAAGTGGGACATTCACTCGGACTGCGCCATAACATGATGGGGTCATGGGCTTTTCCTACAGATTCTCTCCGTTCGAAAACATTTACCGACCGAATGAATTCGACTTCATCGTCTATCATGGATTATGCCCGCTTTAACTATGTGGCACAGCCGGGTGATGGTATAAAGGCACTTTCTCCTCACATCGGGCCGTATGATATGTTTGCTATAGAATATGGTTATCGTTGGTATGGCAAGCAAACACCGGAAGAAGAAAAAGAATTGTTGCAGGATTTTTTAGCGAAACACACTGATCGGCTTTATAAATATAGTGAGGCACAGGATCCGCGGGATGCCGTTGACCCTCGTGCACAGAACGAAGATCTTGGCGATGATCCGATCCGTTCTTCACAGTATGGCATTGCCAATTTGAAATGTATTGTTCCCCAAATCATTCAATGGACAACTACCGGAGAGAAAGGACAGACGTACGAAGAGGCTTCTCGTTTGTATTATGCCGTTATTAATCAATGGAATAATTATCTTTATCATGTAATGGCGAACATTGGAGGTATTTATATTGAAAATACAACGGTAGGTGATGGTGAGAAAACTTATACGTTTGTGGAAAAGGAGAAGCAGCAGGCTGCTTTGAGGTTTTTGCTTGATGAGGTGCTATGCTATCCGAAATGGTTGTTCGACCCTGAAATAGCTCAATATACTTATCTGCTTAAAAATACTCCTTTGGGAGTAGTAGAGAATGCCCCAACACAAGTGCTGAAAAATGCACAGGCTTATGTTTTCTGGGATTTACTGTCGAATAATCGCCTGATGCGTATGCTTGAGAATGAATCGGTAAACGGGAAAAAAGCCTTCACAGCTGTTGAATTGATGGATGGTTTGCATAAAAGTATTTTTGCTGTAACAGAGCGTGGTGGACTGCCCGATGTTATGACACGTAACTTACAGAAAGGTTTTGTAGATGCATTGATTACTGCTGCTGCCGAAAGCGAGGGAGTGAAAGTTAACAAGAAATTGATTGATAATCACTTCTTGTTCGACCTTCAGACACCGATTTGTAGTTGTGATGACCATGCACATCGTTCGGCACATACTGATCGCATGGGGGCTCGCCGTGAACTGAATTTTTATGGGTCTCAGATAAACCGTATTTCCGATGCCATTTCAGTAAAACGTGGTGAATTGCTTCGCATTAAAGATTTGCTTCAAAGCCGTTTGGGCACATCGGATGTAGCTACCAAATATCACTATAAAGATTTGATTTTACGCATAAATACTGCGTTGGGCATTTCGAAATAAAAACACCAAAACACAAAGTTCTCTCTGACAAACACTCAACGAATTTATTTGCTGAGCGAGGGACTTTGTGTATTTATACCAAAACAGACAGTTTTCAAAATGAGTATTAATTTTATAGGATGTAACAAATGAAAAGACACGTTTTTATTCTTTTATTGTCTTTTGCCGGAGTTTTGACTTCTGCTTTTGCTGCCAGTAGGCAAGTACAAGGAGTGGTGATCTCTTCAGAAGATAATATGCCGTTGATCGGTGCTTCTGTCTATATAAAAGCAGAAGACCTGTCGAAAGATGGTAATTCTCCGACAATAACAGGAGTAATTACCGATATAGATGGAAAATTCAATATTTCAGTACCGGAGGGGGTGACACGTTTATTCTGCAGTTATGTAGGACATGAAGTACAGGAACTCAAGCTCGTTCCCGGAAAAGATCAATATGAAATCACGCTTTTTCCATCAGCTCAGATGCTTGATGCTGTGGTAGTGACTGGTTATCAGACAGTGGAACGCCGTAAGTTGACAGCAGCTGTCGGGAAACTGAACATTTCGGATGAAACCATCGGTGCTGTGAAAAGTATTGACCAGGCACTGGCCGGGCAAATTGCCGGTCTTTCCGTAACCTCTACTTCCGGAGCGCCGGGTGCACCTGCAAAAATACGTATTCGTGGAACTTCGTCATTGAACGGAACTCAGGATCCATTGTGGGTATTGGATGGTATTCCGTTGGAAGGTACGGATGTACCTCAGTCGAATGTATTGAATGATGTTTCTAATATACAGCAATCGTCTATTGCCGGACTGAATCCTGCAGATATTGAAAATATTACCGTGCTAAAGGATGCGGCAGCTACAGCCATTTATGGAGCACGTGCTGCAAATGGTGTAATTGTGATAACGACTAAAAAAGGAAAAGTAGGGAAACCGGTGATTAATTTCTCCTCGAAGTTTACTTATATGCCTACATTGAGTACAAACCGACTCAATATGTTGAATTCACAAGAGAAAGTAGATTTGGAACTTGAATTGCTTCGTTCTAATTTTGCGTACGGTGACAATAAGGGGGGAGTTTCTAAAATAATTTCCGGTTACGGATTGACTGATGCCTATAAAAAGGGGGGGTGGAGTGCGCTGACTCCCGAAGCCCAAACGGATATAAGTCGGTTGCGGAATACAGAAACTGATTGGGGCGATATTCTTTTCCGCGATGCATTCAATCAGGAGTATAGTTTAAGTCTTTCGGGAGGTAACGAACGGGTGACTTATTATACTTCTATCGGATATTATCAAGAAAATGGTAATGTTAAAGGCGTCGGGCTGGATCGTCTGAATATTGTAGCGAAGACTTCATATAAAGTCAACCGGATGTTGAAATTCGGAGTTTCTTTATTTGTTAATCGCCGCAACAATAAAACCTACCTGACCGATACTTATGGATTGGTGAATCCGGTATACTATTCGCGTAAGGCTAATCCATACTATCAACCTTTCGATGCAAACGGAAATTATGTATATGATTTCGATGTTCAGAACAATTCTGATACGGATTTAGGGTTTAATATTTTTGAAGAGCGTAAAAATACTTCGAATGAGGAAACGATTAATGCGCTTTCGTCTATTTTTGATGCAGAGTTACGTTTTAATGATAAACTGAAGTTTACAACTCAACTTGGTTTGCAATTGGATAAAGCATCGAAAGAACAGATTGCCGATAAGGAGAGTTTTTCAATGCGTATAATTCGCAAAAACAGTAAATATTGGGATTCTGCCTCTCAAAGCAATAAATACTTTATTCCGGACGGAGGAGTGCATAAAGCGTATGAGAATACGAACTCCCAGATTACCTGGAAAGCAATGGGAGAGTACCGGGACAGTTTCAATGATATCCACGAACTGGAAGTAATGGTAGGTACCGAGTTGCGTAAAACTTGGTATGAAACACTTTTCTCTGCAGGATATGGTTTTGATCGCCAGACGTTGACTACAAAACCGGTTGTCTTTCCGGATGAAGACCGTGCCAGACAGTTTCCTCTTCATCAGAAAACGTATAAAGAAAATGCCTATGTCTCTTTCTTCTCTACAGCTTCCTATTCGTTGATGAACCGTTATACATTCGGAGGAAGTATCCGTTTTGATGGTTCTGTAGACAAGAAATACCGTTATTTGCCTCTGTACTCTGTAAGTGGATTATGGAGATTGTCAAATGAACCTTTTATGCAGGGAACTAGAAAATGGATGGATAACCTTGCATTCCGTGTTTCGTATGGTATTCAGGGAAATATTGATAAAAATACATCTCCCTTTCTGTTGGGTAAATATATTGTAGATAATATTTTGCCGGGTGGTTCGGAACATATGATTGATATAAATTCTGCTCCAAACAAGAAACTTCGTTGGGAGAAAACTCAATCAGTAAATGTTGGACTTGATTTTTCGGTACTCAATCAGGCGATTAATCTGAGTGTAGATTACTATTATCGTAAAGGTACAGACCTAATCGGAAAACAAATGCTTCCACTTGAAACCGGCTTTGTTTCGACCAATATAAACTGGGCAAGTATGGTCAATAAAGGTGTTGAGGTATCTCTTTCTACGCGAAACGTTGCAACAAAAAATTTCTCGTGGTATACTAATTTAAATTTTGCTTATAACAATAACAAGGTATTGAGAGAAGCTATTCCTGAAGCGCAAACTATTCCGGGACGTGAGGGGTATCCGGTAGATGCTATCTTCGCGATAAAAACTGCCGGTCTGGATGAAGAAGGTTATCCTTTGTTTTATGATAAAGAAGGGAAAAAAGTAACTTTGAAAGAACTGTATCGCTTGCAGGATCCTTTTGGATTAGGTTTTACGGTTAATTCGGATGTAACTCCGGCAGAAGAGCGTAGCTTTTATTCGTATATTGGTTCACAAGATACTCCTTATACGGGTGGCCTGATCAATACATTCAGTTATAAAAATTGGGAATTAACAGCCAATTTATCATTTAATCTGGGAGGATATGTGCGTACAACGCCTTCCTATAATTTCATTAATTTTGATAGAGGGCAGAACGTAAATAGTGATATTTTAGATCGTTGGACTCCGGAGAATACCGATGGGCGTCTGCCGGCATTAATCACCAGCGAGAAACGGGCTGACGAGTATTATTGGTATGATCAGAAGAGCGAAATTTACAAGAATTTAGATATTTGGGTAAAGAAATTAAATTATTTCCGGTTGCAAAATTTGCGTTTAGGTTACCGTCTACCTGAGAAAATGACTAAATCTTTAGGAATGGGATCGGCTTCTGTGGCTATTGAAGGACGCAATTTACTTGTTTTTGGTTCAAGTTATAAGAATTTTCTTGATCCGGAGTCGATGTATAATCCGTATGCACCGCCTATCCCTAAATCAATTACGTTTAGCTTGAATTTAAATTTTTAATCATTAAGTCGAAAAAAAGAAGATGAAGAAAATATATGTTTTGGCTTTGTTGAGCTGTCTGTTGATGTTATCAGCTTGTGACAGTTATCTTGATATCAGACCCGTGGGGAGCGTGATTCCTCAAACCGCTGAGGAGTATCGTGCTTTGCTGGCACGTGCTTATCTGAATGTGCCCAATGACAGAGGGCTGGCTTGTCTTCGTTCTGATGAAATGTTGGTTAATGATAATGAATATGACCGAAATTCGTATGGAGACATTGAACGTTGGAACGATGTGTCACCATTTCCGGGAACCAGCCAGTTTACCTGGTCTAATTTCTATAATGTACTTTTTATTGCTAATCAAGTAATTGAGAGTCAAAAGGAGATTACAGAAGGAACTCCGGAGGTCGTGAATCAGTTGGTGGGTGAAGCTCATTTGCTTCGGGCTTATTTGCATTTTGTATTAGTGAACCTGCATGGACAGCCATATACGAAGTCCGGTGCTTTAAATTCAAAATCAATACCTTTAAAATTGGACACGGATCTTGAAAAAACGTTGGGACGTAATACGGTAGAAGAAGTTTATACTTCTATTTTATCGGATATAGAGCATGCCCGTGAATTAATAAATAAGGAAAAGTGGGAAACTGTCTTTTCATATCGGTTCAATGTTTTGTCTGTAGATGCGTTACAGTCTCGTGTCAGCTTATATATGGGAGCATGGCCGAAGTGTTTGGAATCGGCTGAAGCAGTATTGGCAAAGAAATCTGTTCTTGTCGATATGAATGAAACTCCTTTGGCTCTTCCCAATCATTTTGAGTCGGTTGAATCGATAACTGCTTTGGAACAGGTTATGGGTTCTTCTGTCAACAATGCTGTGTGGGTACCTGCTACTTTTCTGGCTCTTTATCAGGAAGGAGATAAGAGATTGGCCGCTTATTTTGCTGCTCCGGATGAAAATGGGAACCGAAAAAGTTCTAAAGGAGGAAAAAGAGAATTTTCTTGTACTTTTCGTGTAGGTGAACTTTATCTTAACGCAGCCGAAGCTGCAGCAAACATGGATAAACTGCCACATGCACGTATGCGTCTTTTAGAATTAATGCGGAAGCGTTATACTCCCGAAGCATATGACAAGAAAGAGAATGCAGTGAATGTGATGGATAAAAATGCCTTGATTAGTGAAATACTGAACGAGCGTGCTCGTGAATTAGCTTTTGAGGGACATCGTTGGTTTGATCTTCGTCGTACTACACGTCCTCGGATGGTGAAAGTACTTCAAGGTAAAACTTATATATTGGAACAGGACGATCCTCGTTATACAATTCCTATTCCGAGAGATGCTATTGCTGCCAATCCGGGATTAGCTAACTAATACACATGAAAATCTGAACACACACAACCCCAAGCCGTAGAGTTTATAAAAGGACCCTACGGCTTTTTAATTAATATATTATTCTGTATTACCAAGCTGGGATATAGTCTTTAGCTATTTTATAGAGGATGTGGAGATGGACTCTATAAAATTATGTAAGGAAACTCTTAACGGTCTAAAAGTATAAAATCAAAACTTTAGAAAAATCAATCGGACTTTTTGTAGATGGTATATATGGTATTATCGACAGACAGACGAAGAAAAGGATCTGGCAAATAACCTTTATTGCATTTATCAATGGGTAATAAAGAAGCAAGAGGACAAATGAAATTTATGGTGGAAATATAATCCTGTTAAGGATAGAAATAAAAAAGGAGTACCGCCGTACTCCAACCTTTGTTAACCTTAAAATCTAATACTATGAAAAACACATTGCAAATGTACGTAC
>ERZ791927.1616-NODE-1616-length-16790-cov-2.171138_pt1 | contig 16790 bp, 9 predicted proteins | sample MGYA00510130_ERZ791927 | MGnify/ENA primary metagenome ERZ791927 (study PRJEB30046, sample SAMN00792055) | human gut metagenome | study: EMG produced TPA metagenomics assembly of the A metagenome-wide association study of gut microbiota in type 2...
CGGTCTATTCCGCTGTGCTGGCGGGAGTCAAAGCGCATGGGGAGGCCATGAACTTCCAGCTCATGGTGGAGGAGCTCGAGCGGATGGGGACGAGCTATGCAAAGACGGTCGTCAGTAAAATCCAGGCTTTCACAGATATCGACCCGTTTGCCGTCGATCCATACCTGCGAAGGAGTGAAATGAATCAGGTCGGGGCAGCAGATCAGATCGGCCGGATCGCCCGGTTGCAGCAATCCGACTTTAAGCCTGTAATGGCGAATGGGATTCAATGTCGCAGCGGCCAGTACGTCGAACAGGTCGTACCCCAGCGCGACGGCCCGGCTCACCAGCCGGTTGATATGCCCGCGGCTCAGTCCGGAGGCTTTCAGGTCGTCGGTACACAGCATCACCCGGTCCGGACGGTAACCCAGCAGGGGGATCAACGTGTCGAATTCCCGGCTTTGGCTGCCCTCCCGGATCTGGATCATCATTCCGGCGTCGATCTTCTCCCGGGCCTCCGGCAGCGAGCAGGACTCGTGGTCGGTCGAGATGCCCGTGCCGATATACCGGCGTAAATCCGCTCCTTCCAGTAACGGTGCATGGCCGTCCACGGGTATTCCCCGGCGCCGGGCCGCTTCGATTTTACGTATGCACTGGTCATCGCCACCGAGGACGCCGGGATAGTTCATCATTTCGCCCAGTGCGACAAAAACGCCCGACTCCAACAGCTCTTCGACCGTACGACTGTCGAGGGTTGCGCCGGACGTCTCGAACGGCGTGGCCGGAACGCACGACGGGACGGTGTAGTGGATCTTCAGCGGCGTACGCCGGGCTTGTTCGACCATGTACCGGATTCCATCGGTCCCGCAGACGTTCGCGATTTCGTGAGGATCGGCCACAATGGCGACAGTGCCGTGTCCCAGCGCGGTGTGTCCGTATAAGGCCGGGGAGAGCATCGAACTTTCGATGTGGACGTGTGAGTCGATAAAACCCGGAAGCAGGAACGGCAGGCTTCCGTTGTGCCGAGAGTCGTCTGCCGGGGTATTGCCGAACCTGTCGATGCGGGCGATTCGCCCGTCGGCAATCGTGACGGTGCCGGGGTAGATCTCCCGTCTGATCAGATCGACGATATTTCCTGTGAGCTGAGGCATGGATCCGGAATGAGTTGAATGATTGAATATCGCCCGCTCGCCGCTGGTCGGAGCGATGGGTAACGGTCCGGAGCAAATGTAAGAAACAAAACCGATAATCCGTAAAAAAGCCCTTCCGTATGGCGGAAGGGCTGAGGTGTGGTTGTGCGGGGCGATGTTATTCGACCGGCGGAACTTCGATCAGCAGTACGGTCGAATCCTCGCGGGCGGTAATGTCGAACTCTTCGGCGTCTCCGATTCCGATTCCGTCGCGTTTTTCGAGTGCATAACTTTCAGCGTCTATGGCGCCGTTTATGACAAAAAGATATACGCCGAAGCTGTCCGCATTGTAAAGCCGGTAATGTACCTTCTTACCTTTGTCGAGTTTGGCGATCGAGAACCATGCCCGTTGGTAGATCCACAGGCGTTTTTCATTCTCTTCGGGGTGGTGGGCCGAATAGGGATAAACGATGGTGCTGATCTGGTTCGGTACGATCAATTTCTCTATCGGCGCGTTGACGTAGCGCGGTTCGACGTTTTCCACGGCCGGGACTACCCAGATTTGTAGGAATTCGGTGGTTTCATCCTTCGATAGGTTCGATTCGCTGTGGTGGACGCCGGTACCGGCGCTCATGACCTGGACCTCGCCTTTGTGCAGAACCGACACATGGCCCATGCTGTCGCGGTGTTCGAGCCCGCCCCGGAGCGGAATGCTGACGATCTCCATGTTGCGGTGGGCGTGCATGCCGAAACCCGTTCCCGGTGCGATGCGGTCGTCATTGAGAACCCTCAGCGCGCCGAAATGGACCCGTTCGGGATCGTAATAATCCGCAAAACTGAAGGTGTGTGCGGTTTGGAGCCAGCCGTGGTCGAAATAGCCGCGGGTGTTTGCTTTGTGAACGATAGCTTTCATAATTGATTCGGTTCTTTTATATAATTTTACATACGATTGCGGATGATTTGTATGTACAATCGTATCAAATAGCCTGCCAAGCCGGGGGCGGAAAAAGGGAAATGACTGTCACCGAGATGCTCCCGATCGGTTTGGCGGTGGATTTGCAGTGAAAATACCAATCGGGTATCATATTTGTATCTTTTTGAAAAACAGACTTTGTATCGAAGTTATAGAATATTTTTATGCAATAAAACACCCGATTATGTTAATTATTCTTTCTCCCGCCAAAATGATGGATATGTCGCCGACCCCGGCAGGACTACCTGTCACGGACCCCGAATTCCGTAACGATGCCGAATTGCTCGCGGCCAAGATGCGCCGCTATTCGGCTGCAGACCTCGCGACGTTATTGAAGGTAAGTCCTAAGCTTGCGCAGGAGAATTATCTGCGTTATCAAAATTTCCACGCCGGCCAAGCAGGCGATTCTCGCTTATGTCGGCAGCGTTTTCCAACATATAGATCCTGCGACGCTCTCCGTTCCGGATCTCGAATATGCCCAGTCGCACGTACGGATGATTTCGACTCTTTACGGGTTGGTCCGCCCGTTCGACCGGATCAAAGCCTATCGTATCGCTTTCGGGCTGAAACTGCCCGGTATGCCGGGCAGCCTGTACGATTATTGGCGGCCGCTGCTTACCGATCCGTTGATCGGTACGGTACGCGGTGCCGGCGGCGTACTGGTCAATCTGGCGAGCCTCGATGTGTTGGGAGCGCTCGATATGGACCGTATCCGCGGGCAGGTGCGCGTAGTGACGCCGGAGTTTCAGGAACGGCGCGACGGCCGGTTCGAAACGGTGCGGACTTATGCGAAAATGGCACGGGGCGAAATGACCCGCTATATTCTTCAGCAGCGTATCGAGACGCCTGAAGCCCTCAAGGGGTTCGAATGGGAAGGATTTCGTTTCAATGAGGCCGCCTCGGGGCCCGAACGCTATCTTTTTACACGCGATACCCGGAACTGACCCGGTACCGGGGCCGGATCGATCCGTGAACAGCTTTTACGCTGAACCTGCCGATATAAGTTCGGATGGTATAGTTCGGGTTTCAGTCTCTTATTCGGAGGTGTGATCCGAAGTTGGGCGGTTCTGTGCATTCCGGTTCCATAACCGGAAAAGCAGGTCGGCCTGTTGGAGGATTTTGCTGCCCAGCAGCGGCGGATAACCGGGATGGTCGGCGATGAAGGCATCTACGGCCGTAGCGGCTGCTTCCGAATGTTGGCTGCCCAGTAGGGCGGCCGTCCACTTACGGGGAAAGAAAATATCCCCCGTACGTTGTATTTCCTGCAACTCTTCGAGTCCCGGACGGATATACGCGGCCGAACGGGCGCCGTGTACCGGATGGTTCAGCAGGGAGAGTGCCGTGCAGGCCCACGGTTCGATGCTCCGGTTCGCCGGGTCGAGCAGGCTGCGGAACACCGAATCGCGGACCGAAGCCGAAGGCGATACGGCCGGTGCGATGTAAGCGTACTGTTTTTGCCGGTCGGGATTGGTGATGCGTGCCCCTTGACGCGCGATGATCGCTGCAGCCCGGTCCGGGAAACGCAATGCGAGCGTGTATGAGAGGTTTGTCAGGTCGTTTTCGCCGAGCAGCATCCGGTTCGCTAACCGTTCATCGTCCCATAATTCGTAAAGCGTGTTTATCGCCTGCGGGCTGCGGGCGATACCGCACCAAGCCTGGGTTGCCATGATGCGCCGCTGGCGGTCGGGATCGTTTTGCGCGATCTCCCATAAAGCACCTTCCAGTTCGGGAGAGGCCGTTTCGTCGTAGTATAGGCCGAAACAACCCCGGATGTAGGTGAGCGCTTGTGTGAACAGTTGTTGGTTGCGTTCCTGCGGAAGGTAGGCGATCATCGCCCGGAGAAACCGTTGCGGGGCAATCGTGCCCCCGAGCAGGTTTTCGTTCAGCGTAATCAGTGCAGAGAGCCGGGCCACGTCGTCGGGCAAGCCGGTCAGGCGTTTCATCAGGTATTCCGATGTGACGCTGTCCAGCCGGAAGTAGCCGTAGGAGCGTCCGTCCGCATTGGGCAGCACGCAGCGGGTTCCGGCAGGGAGGACGAGTTCCGTTTCCGGTCCGTCGAGCAGGCATTGCAGGGTATCCGTGGCGTTCCCGTCGCCGAAAGCGAGCAGCTGCAGCGGTTGGTTCCACGCCAGACGACGTCCGAACGGATCGCTTTGCATGATGCGGAGCCTGTTTTCATGCCGGGTCATGTCGATCGTCGGCATTCCTTTTTCGTCGACCCATACCCGGCTCCATGCGGCGAGGTCTTCGTCGCATCGGCAGTCCAGAACGGCGATCAGGTCGTCCCATGTGGCATTGCCGTAACGGTGGTCGGCCAGATACTCGCGGATGCCGTCGCGGAATTTTTCAGGCCCCAGTTTGGTGAAAAGCATCTCCATGACCACCGGGGATTTGCTGTAAATGATCTGGCTGTACAGCAATCCCGCATCGGAAAGGTTCGGTAACTGTTGCCGGATGGCCGTGCTTCCCGCAGTGCGGTCTTCGCCGTAGGCTCCCGGTACGTTGGAGCGGATGAAGTTGAGCCGGTGGTCGATCTGCGGGAACTGTTCGCGCACGATCATCGCAGCGAAGAAATTCGCGAAAACCTCTTTGGTCCAGACGTCGTCGAACCACTGCATCGTCACGTAGTCGCCGAACCACATGTGCGCCGTTTCGTGCGCGATCAGGCTGCCTCGCGCCATGCGGTTTTCGGTCGTCGCATTGTTTTCGAGGAACATCGAACGGTCGGCGTAGAGTGTCGCCCCCATGTGCTCCATACCGCCGTACTGGAAACCGGGGATGACGATCAGGTCGTATTTGGCGAACGGATAGGGTACTCCGGTATATGTTTCCAGCCAGTCGAGCGCATGGAATACCTGTCCGAGGATTTCAGGGCATTGGGCCGTTTTCTGCGGATCGGTTTCGCGGTGGTACAGCGATATACTGCGGCCGTTGCGGTTTTCGGTGACCCGTTCGAACCGCCCGCCCACGAATGAGAACAGGTAGGTGGGGATCGGTTCGGTTTCGTGGAAAGAGATTCGCTTGCGGGCTCCGGTCGTTTCGGCTCCGGCGGCCATTTGGCTGCCGGCTCGGGCAGCCGTCCGAGCCGGACCGCTACCGGAGGTCTCGGTTCCGGCTGTAGGTCCGGATGCGGTATTCAACGTGTCGGTCCGGGCTGTGGCTCCGTTGGCCATCGCTTTCCACTCGGCCGGCAGTTCGAGGCTTAGTGTGAACCGGGCCTTCAGGTCGGGTTGGTCGAAGCAGGGGAAAAGAGTCCGGGCCCGGTCCGGCACCAGCAGGGTGTAGAGGAAATCGTCACGCCGGTTGAGCGATTGGTCGTCGGCCGTGAAACTTACGTCGAGGGTGTTCTCTCCCTTGCGGAGGGCCGACCGGGGGATGACGATGTGTTCGTCGGTTAACGAATAAGGCGTTTGCTGTCCGTTTAGTACGACGCTATGGATTTGGGACGTATCGCCGCGGAAATCTGCAATCAGTGCGTCGGGTTTATTGAGTGTGAACGTGATATGGGCTTTTCCGGTCACCTCGTCGGTGCGGTTGCCGGGAAGGTTGAAGTGCAGGTCGTAGCGGATATTCTGGTAGCGTGTTTTGCGGTAACGGGCCAGTTCGAGGCTTACGCCCGGGGCGGTAAGGTCTTCGGGCTGCGGTCCATTGCAGGCCGTACAGAGCAGGATAAGCAGCGCGATTGTCCAGACGTGGAGCGGCGTGCGGGTCGGAAAGGTCGTATATCTATTCATCGGAAAGTGGAACAGGTTGTTACTGCGAATTTACGCATATTTATGCAGATTTCCGGGAATGCGGTCCGATATAATCGTTTATAGGGGAGTTGCTGGCATTTTTTGGTTCGGACTTTGCGGTATAACAACCCAAGATTGCAAAAAAAAGAAATATGAGACCTAATAAAGTTGCATTTGGTTTGTCGCTGATCTTGTCGGTTGCCGCTTTGTCCCGGACAGACGCCTGTACGCGGGTGGTATACAATGGTTTGGATGGCACGGTGATGACTGCCAGGTCGATGGACTGGAAGGAGGACCCGTACACGAACTTGTGGATTTTTCCGCGGGGCATGTCCCGGAGCGGGGAAACGGGGAACAATTCGGTACATTGGACCTCGAAATACGGGAGTGTAGTTGCTTCCGCTTACGAGATTTGCAGTACCGACGGCATGAATGAGAAAGGACTGGTGGCCAATCTGCTGTGGTTGGCCGAGTCTGAATACCCGAAATGGGACGGTCAAAAGCCGGGGCTCACGATTGCCGCATGGGTACAGTATATGCTCGATAATTTCGCGACGGTGGACGAAGCGGTAGCGGCAGTTTCGAAGGGTGGGTTCGAGGTGGTTTCGGATCAGATGCCCGACGGTTCGCGTCTGGCTACGTTGCATTTGTCTATTTCGGATACCACGGGCGACAACGCCATTTTCGAATACGTCGGCGGGAAACTGAATATCCACCATTCCAAAGCCTACCAAGTGATGACCAACTCGCCGGTGTTCGACCAGCAGCTGGCGCTCGACGACTATTGGCGCACCATCGGAGGCACAACGTTCCTTCCCGGGACGAACCGTGCGGCCGACCGTTTTGTCCGGGCATCGTTTTACATCGACGCGATTCCCAAAGTGAAAGATTCGCGCGAGGCGGTGGCCGCTGTTTTCAGTGTGATCCGCAACTGCTCGGTGCCGTTGGGTATCAGCACGCCCGGAGAACCGAATATCTCCTCGACCCGTTGGCGTACGCTCTCCGACCAGAAAAGCAAAATCTATTTTTATGAATCGACGTTTTATCCCAATATCTTTTGGGTCGATTTCAAGGATGTCGATTTTTCGCCCGGAGCGCCTGTCAAAATGCTGGACCTGAATCACGGTAAGACTTATGCGGGCAATACCGCCGCGGAGTTCGTCGCAACGGCGCCTTTCCATTTCCTCGGGATCGAATAGGTCCGGCCGGGACGTGCCGAGCAGGCCGGATTTCGGAAAATGCCGGTTGAATTAAAAACGCGGATACCATATGGTATCCGCGTTTTCCGTAATGAATTTGCCGCCTCTTTCGGGGAAAGTTTCCGCTTGTCAGTCTTTCCACGTATTGGCCGGCATCGTGAACCCGATCTTGTCGAAAGGAATGGCCTTGAAGCCCGGGATCTGTTTGAAGACTTCGGCATCGGGTTTCAGGTTCCAGTTTTCGTTCGCCTCATCTACGAATCCGGGAGCCGGGTAACCGTGTCCGCTCCAGGTAATCCAGCTGTTGGTCATGTTGTAATAGGCGCGTTCGTAGGGACGTTCCCCTGCACGGACCAGCGTGGTGACGTTGTAGAAGAGGTTGCGCGTGAAATTGTTCCGAACGGGGTTGTGGTAGTCGTTGTTGATGTAATCGAGGATGAACGGATATTTCGTGGAGTAGGGAGGTTGCGAGGCATTGACCTCTGCGAAGCGGCTCTTGAACGTGTTGTTCGTATCGTCGTTGTCGCCCCAGTGCGTCATCCGGTCGTCGATATAGAGTCCGTAAGGACAGTCGATGAAGATATTGTTTTCATAATAGTGGTCAGAACCGCCTCCCACCAACACGGGATGCAGTCCCGCCTTGTAGAGGATGTTGCCGATTACGGTCATGTTGCAGGCGCCGTCGTCGTGGTAGAACCCGGCTACACGGTGTTTGGCGCTCAGGTGGTGTACATAATTGTACATGAGTTTGTTGCCCAGTTCTGTTTTGTCCCGTCCGTTGTAGATTGCGCCGAGGTCGTCGATTTCGCTGCAAACGTTGTGGATGTTGCAGTATTCGATCAGGTGGTCGTTGCCGTTAAACTGGATGGCCGTCGAAGGTGCATCGAAAATCTCGCAGTTGCTGATACGGTTGCCTACGCCGCAGATGTAGATAGCTGGGCGCGATGATTTTTCAATGCGGTTGTAATGGGATATGCTGCAATTCTGAACGTAATTTCCGCCCGGTTCGAGCGTAAGCCGGTTGCCTCCGCCCATGTTGATGCCGCCTCCGCCCACGTTGTAGATGACGCAGTCTACCACGCCGTTGTTGTGTCCCGCCTGCCGGTCGAGCGACGGATGCTGCCACATCACCAGCGGCATCGATCCCAGCATGCCGGATACCTGCGGCCACTCTTTGCCTACCTGCTGTCCGTAATAGTCAAAGGGTGCATTCCCTTTGCCGACGAGAACGGCCTGTGTACCGATATTGCGGAAACGGCAGCCGCGCACGACGGTTCGTTCGGTGCGTTCCATATAGATGCCCGCTCCGCGCGTGCATTCGAACGAGATTCCCCGCACCTCTACGTTTTCGACCCCTTCGATGGAAAGCATCGGTTCCGCCAGCAACGATACCTTTATTGACTCGGGAATTTTATCCAGGTAGACCCAGACCGTTTGGTTCGGGACATCGAGGTAGTATTCTCCCGGCGTGTCGAGCTCTTCGAGCATGTTCATCACGAACCAGCGGTTGTAGTCTTCGCCCGAAATCAGGCCGTACATGCCCGCTTCTGCAAAGGTAAACGTCTTGGCTACGGTGTCCATTTTAGCCACCTTCAGCATATCGTCGGCATAGCCCCATGCGAAGTAGCCGGAGAGCCATTCGGGTTTGCTTTTCCACGTTGAAGGCCGGTTGCCGCAGTATTCGAACGTGCCGCCTTTGTTCGCAAAATCGCCGTAGCGTGGAATCGATCCCTTGTCGATTACTTTACCCATCAGCTCCATCGTATCGTTCGGCCAGCGGCAGATGCGGCGGGGCTCGTTGTCGATGAATACTTCCGTCCATGCCGGCAGCGAGGGGCGCCCGGCACCGACGTTGCGCAGGTCGCCGATCTGTTTTACGCCTGCTTTGCGCAGGTCGATCTTGTAGATTTTGTCGCGTATTTCGTCCCGGACCCGGATTTCCGAAGCGGGTGCCTTTTCCAGCAGGGTCAGGGGAACATCCATACCGCCGAGGAAAGTTACCGATGCTCCGTCCATCGGCCGCACGACCAACTGGTTTCCCTGAGCGCCCAATTGGGCAGCGGTCATCTCCAACGTTTTCGTGAGCCGGTAGGTGCCTTCGCCGATCAGCAGCGTGACCTGGTCACCTTTCTGGCGGTATTTTCCGGCCAGATCGATTCCCTTTTGCAGTGTGGAGGCGAGAACGGCCCCTTGCGGAGCTCCGCCCTTGGGCGGATTGACGCAGACGACCCGTTCGGCCGCCTCGATATGTCCGCACAGGATGAGTGCGGTGAACAGGACGCAGATGCGTTTCATAGCAGTGTGTAGTTTTGAATGAACGAATGCCGGGAAACCTCGTGGCGGCCCGGAGTGCGAAGATAGCAATTTCCGTCGGTTTGTTTTCCCGGTTCATGAAAAAACGACCGGAACGACGATACGGAGCCAGGATACGGGTATGAAAAAAGCGACTATGATCAAATCATAATCGCTTGATTCAAAGAGCTGTTGACGAGGATTGAACTCGTGACCTCTTCCTTACCAAGGAAGTGCTCTACCACTGAGCTACAACAGCAATGTTGCATTATCTGCGCGAACCTACCGCGCGGTTGGAGCGGAAGACGAGATTCGAACCCGCGACCATTAGCTTGGAAGGCTAATGCTCTACCAACTGAGCTACTTCCGCAAAAATTGAGTGTGGGCGGAGATGGATTCGAACCACCGAAGTCGAAGACAGCAGATTTACAGTCTGCCCCATTTGGCCACTCTGGTATCCGCCCGTACAGCGGCGCATCGCTACGCCGGGTGTTGCGCCTCTTTCCTGTTTCGGTCCCCTCTGAAAGTCCTGAAACTCCGGTTTTCAGGGAGATACCCGTCAGTTTGCAGGGTTTTGAGGACGACAAAATTACGCATTATTTGCAAATACGCAAACATTACCTGCCAAAATCAGCCGTTTCGGGAGAAAATTACCCTCTTCCACCGGCTGAAAAGGTCTGCAAAAGGGCGAAATCGGCCTCAAAGGTACAATCTATTTTTTGAATAAGGAAATTTTTTGCGACAAAAACTTAGCGAGAGGATAAATTCCTAACAATTTATCCACAATCACGAAGTGCTGTTCTTTGCAACATCCTGTTACAATACAGTTCCGGCAAAGCGTGATCAAAGGGTGGTTTACAGCGTCTCTTGAACCGGCGTGGCCTTTTTCGTATCGAAATCGTATGTGGCGGTCAGCGCGAAATCGAGCTGTTTGCGTGCCAGGTCGGCCCGCATGACGCGAATGCGGACGCCGTCGCCGAGGGTGAAAATACGTCCCGTACGTTCGCCGCGGAGACAGTAGTTCTCTTCGTCGAAAGTGTAGTAGTCGTCCGTCAGGTCGCGCAGCGACACCATCCCTTCGATCTTCGTGTCGTCCAGTTCGATGTAGATTCCCCACTCCGTGACGCCCGAGATGTGCCCGTCGAACTCCTGGTCGAGCTTGTCGAGCATGAACTCTACCATTTTGTACTTGATCGACGCGCGCTCGGCATCGGCGGCGCGGATCTCCATTGCCGACGAGTGTTCGCACAATCCTTCGTAGTATTCCTTGTCTTCGGATTTACCCCCGGCCAGGTAGTGCGCCAGCAGGCGGTGCACCATCATGTCCGGGTACCGGCGGATCGGCGAGGTGAAGTGCGTGTAGTAATCGAAGGCCAGCCCGTAGTGTCCGATATTCGTAGTCGTATAAGTCGCTTTGGCCATCGTCCGGATCGCAAGTGTCGAAATGAGGTTCTCCTCCTGTTTGCCGTGAACGTTCGTCATCAGCTTGTTGATGTCCTTGGCGAGCGCTTTGCCGACGGCATCGCTTTTCATCTGGTAGCCGAAGCGCATGACGAAACTGCGCAGTTGGGCGAGCTTGTCGGAATTGGGTTTGTCGTGCACGCGGTAGACGAACGTGCGTTCGCTGTTCTGCACCCCTTGGCGTTTACGTCCCACGAACTCGGCTACTTTGCGGTTGGCCAGCAGCATAAACTCTTCGATCAGCTGGTTGGCTTCCTTCATCTCCTTGAAATAGACGCGCAGCGGCTTGCCGTTTTCGTCGAGGTCGAATTTCGCCTCTTCGCGTTCGAAGCTGATTGAGCCGTTACGGAAACGCGCGGCGCGCAGCTTGCGGGCCAGCGCATTGAGCGCCGTAATCTCGTCGGAAAGGTCGCCCTGGCCGGATTCGATTACCTGCTGCGCTTCGTCGTAGGTGAACCGGCGATCGGAAAGGATCACCGTACGGCCGAACCATTCGTTCTGTACCTCGGCCTCTTCGTTGAGTTCGAATACGGCTGAAAAGCAGAATTTCTCTTCGTTGGGCCGCAGTGAACACAGCCCGTTCGAGAGGCGCTCGGGGAGCATCGGGATCGTCCGGTCCACCAGATATACCGATGTGGCGCGGTTTTCGGCCTCGGCATCGATGATGTCGCCCGGATGGACGTAATAGGTTACATCGGCGATGTGCACGCCCACTTCTATATTGCCGTTGGGCAGACGGCGTATCGAAAGCGCATCGTCGAAATCCTTGGCGTCGGCGGGATCGATCGTGAGGGTCGTAATGCCGCGGAAATCCCGCCGGGCGGCGATTTCGTCTGCGGACAGCTCGGCCGGGATTTTGTCGGCTTCCTGCTCCACCTCTTTGGGATAGGTATAAGGAAGGTCGTATTCGGCCAGGATCGCATGCATTTCGGTGTTGTTGTCACCCGGAGTACCCAGTACGTCGACAATCTCACCCGCGGGATTTTTCATCGTGTCGGGCCATTCGGTGACCCGTACCAGCACTTTTTGACCGTCTTTTGCTCCCTTCAGGTCGCGCAGCGGAATGAATACGTCGGTAGGGAACTTGCGGCTGTCCACTTTCACGAATGCGAAACTGTCCGACAGTTCCAGTACGCCCACGTATTTTTTGTCCGAATGTTCGAGTATCTCGATTACCTCTCCTTCGGGGTTCATCTCTTTTTTTGCCTTGCGGGTGATCGCTACCTTTACGCGGTCGCCGTGCAGCACATGGCCGGCGTGCCGCGAGTTTACATAGATATCTTTGTCCAAGCCTTCGACTTTGACATAGAAAGCCCCGGAACAGGTCATATCTACGATCCCTTCGAAAGTCTCGCGTTTTGCGTTGCTGAGGCGGTATTTGCCTTCCGCGACCAGTTCGATCGTCCTTTCATCGAGCAGGGACCGGACGACGCTGCGCACTTCGTCTTTTTCATCGCGTGTCATTGCGCCGGTGGCGGTGATCAGGTTCTTAACGGAATAGCGCTTGTCCGGCAGGGTGCGGAACAACTCTGAAATCAAAGATGCGATGCTGCCCGATGTTTTTGTTTTCACCTTCCCTTTTGAAGGTTTTTTCTTGTTTTTCGTCATTCTCTTTCTATATAATCGGTACAAAGGTAGGGAAATAACCCGAGATAATACGGACGGAGCGGTTAAAATATTGTTACGCCGGCGAGTGGCGGATTAGAAAGGATAGCCCACACCGAAACTGAGCGCCGTGTGTTTTAAGCTGAAATTGCGGATGACCCAGCGTTCTCCGGGATTGACGTTCGGATCGTGCAGTTGAATACCCCAGTCGAGGCGGAAAATAAAGAAATTGAAGTCGAGCCGGGCGCCGATTCCGGTGTTCAGTCCGACGCGTTTGTAGAAATTGCGGAGTTGAAACTGGTTTTCCGGGGTGGTACCTTGTCCGGCGAACCAGATATTGCCCACGTCGCAGAAAACAGCGCCGTGCAGGAAACCCCATACTGGGAAACGGGCTTCCAGGTTCATCTCCAGACGCATGTTGCCCAGTTGGCTCGGGTAATCGGAGGCGATGCGTCCGTCGATGCCGGGCCCGAGCGTCCGGGCCGCCCATCCGCGCATGCTGTTGCTGCCGCCGCAATAGAAAAGCCGTTCGAACGGCAGTGCGGCAGAGTTGCCGTACGCATAGCCGAAGCCTCCGAAGAAACGGTAGACCAACGCGCTTTTCTGTCCGAGCCAAAAGTTTTTGACAAAACTCAGGTCGGTACGGAAATATTGGGCGTAGCGAATACCCAGCAGGGTATAGTATTCGTCTTTTTCCTTGTTGGGGAAACCAATTCTGTACAGCGCGTTGAGCAGGTTGCCGTTCGTCTCGAAGTTGAAGCGCAACGCGATGGAGCCCCGGTTGGCGTTTTTCTGCTGATTCGTATAAAGGTAGGAACCCGAAAGCCCGGCGATCAGCTGCGACGTGTAACTGTTCTGCAGGTAGGGGTTGACCAGGTTTTTTAGGAACGAATCCTGTACGTAGCGCATGTTAACCAACGTGAGGTCGACCGGCCGCAGCGCAAAAGTACTCCGCCCCTTGCCCCACGAATATCCCCAAACGGCACTGGCCAGGTCGCGGTGGTAGTACGGCCGTTTCTGCGTGTTGTACGACAGGTCGATCCGGGTACGCGGGTTCAGCGCGTGGTTGTAGCGGTTGACGCGGAAGGGGGTGAGCAGCCGCGGAAACGAGAACGACGTGCTGACGCCGAATTCGTAGGCGTCGCTTTTGTACTTGCTGCCTGCGTACATGAATTCGTATCCGCCCCGGACATTGACCTCGAACAGTTCGACACCCCGCAGCAGGTTGCGGTTCTGGTAACCTACCTTGGCCATCACGCCGAAGTAGTCGGCCGATGTGGTGCCTTCGAGGTTCACCGAGTAACTTTGCCGCAGTGCCGGGGTACAAAGCACCTCGCAGGACAGATAATGCTCGGCGGTGTAGTCGGCTTCGTCGGAGCCGGTAGAGTCCGTCCCGACGAATGAGATGAAATTATCCTTTTGCGTGCTGTCGGCCACTTCGGTGAAGAGAATGCTGGCACTTTTGTAGTAGCCCAGCCGCATGATGTTGTCGTACGTGCGCTTGACATCCTGGGCACTGTAAAGTGCATTGGGGTACAGGCTGATCGTGCGGCGCAGAATCTCCGAGCGAACATGCTGTTTTGTGTCGTAGATGATGTTCAGCCCGCGGTAACGGACCGTGTCTAACCGTGTTTTATACAGCGAATCCGTTGTGGCTACCGTCGGGTTGTAGTCCGGAAAAACGTTGATGTCGCGGATGCGGTAGATGCGGTTGTTGTCGAGCACGGCCTCTCCGTTCGTGTCGTATCCGGCCATGTATTGCTTGACAAGCACGGTCAGGTCGATGCGCCGGCCGCCCACGGTCGAATCCGCGACATAGCTGATGTTGTTGATCGAGAAGTTGTAGTAACCCTGGTTTTTCAGGAAATTCGTGATCCGTGCCCGTTCGTTGTCCAGCACGTTCGCGTCGAAAATGTTGCCGGTGTGCAGCAGCGTATTCGCGGTGTCGCTGAGGATGATCGCCTTGACAAACCGGTCGCGGAAGTCGTAACGGATCGTCCCGATGCGGAACGGCTCTCCCTGACGGGCATGGTAAGTGACCTGCGCTTTGCGGTCGGCGGTGTCGACTGTGGGAATGACTTCCGAGTCGAGGAATCCCTTGCTGTCCATGTATATTTTCATACCGCCGGCCGAGAGTGCCGTTTGGGCTGAGTCGAGCAGCACCGGAGCGGCCCCGAGCTGCCGTTTGAAGCGGTTCCAGCCGTTGTTTTTGGCAGTATCGGCCTGCGAATAGATCCAGATCGGCAGGTTGGTCCCGAGAAAACGCTTGTTCGGCTGTTGTCGGATGTATTTGTCCAGTTCGAGCTTTGTAATCTGGTCTTCTTTCGGTAGTTCGGGTTCTTTCTCGATTTCCACCTGGTTTTTTGTCAGCAGGTATGCGCCCGAAGGGAGGTGTTTGGTAGCATTGCACGCGGCCAGTGCCGCTGCGGCCAGCAGCAGCAAGGCCCGCAGGGCGCCTTTTCGGATCCGGTATGTGGCCGATGTGTTCAGTTTTTACGGAATTTAAAGCGGACACGCAGCACCCCGTCGGTGCAGTCGCTCGAAATGATTGATACGGGAGGTATTTCGGCCGTGTTGGCTACATGGCTGCCGATGCACGGACATGCGTCGTAATCGCCGATATGCACGATACGGACCGATTCGGCCCCTTCCGGCAGCCGCTCGAGGCTGTATCGGGCTCCGGCTTCGTCCGGACTCAGCAGTTCATCCCGCACGCCGAGTTTTGCGGCGATCTGCGAGTTGACGGTTTGTTCCACCCGCTCCAGCTCTTCCGGGGTCAGGTTGCGGGGGAAACGAAAATCACATTTCGATTTTTTCTTTTCGATATGCGTCGAGAAGGCGCGGCCGCAGCCCAGCATGCGGGCGATCGTGCCGCTGACCAGATGCTCCGCTGTGTGCATCACCGGATCGTAATCTTTTTCTCCCATGTCGTCTTTCGTGCGGGTTGTGTCGGATTAAAAATGGTACGGGAGCTTCCGTAAATATTATTGGTTGAAAAACCCCTGTTTCTTAAGTGCGTCGAAGTATTTACGCGAAAAAAGCAGGTTGTCTTTTCCGGTGTAGCGGCGTTCGGTAAAAATGCGGGCGAGATTCGGGAGTTGGTTGACTTCGAGCAGTCCGGCAGTCTCTTCCGAAGCTTCGCGTTCCGCCCAGATGCGTTCGATCTGTTCCGGCGTATAGTCGTGGTAACGCTCCCGGTGCACGACACCTTCGAGCGGTAACCGGTCGGTCTGCGGCGGCATTTTGTCGGGGTAACCCATCGTGAGCGTTGTAACCGGAATCACCCCTTCCGGCAGGCTGAGTACCTCTGCGATCTCCTGCGCGTTGTAGGTCGTCGTGCCGAGGTAACAAATGCCCAAACCTTCGTTTTCAGCTTGCAATACGATATTTTGCGAGGCGAGAATCGTATCGATCATGCTGTTGACGAACCAGACGAAATTGTCGTATTGCGGCTCGGCTCCCCGTTGCCGGCACCAGAGCGAGAACCTGCGGATGTCGGCGCAAAAGGTGATTACAACCGGGGCCTGTGTGACCATCGGCTGATTGAAATGGCAGGGCGCCAGCCGTTCCTTGATTTCGGGCGACGTGGTTACCACCAGGCTGTATAGTTGCATATTGCCTGTCGTAGAGGCGCGTACGCCCGCTTCTAGGATGCGCCGGAGCACCTCTTCGGGAACGGGCTCGGGCAGATAACTGCGGATGGAACGGTGTGAAAAAATCTCGGGAATCATACGGTTAAAAACTTAGACCGGTCATCATTGGGGTAACGAATATTCCGCCACGCGATACAGGGAGTCGGGTAGGATTGGTCACGCTGCCTGTCTCGCTGCACGGAGGCCCGTTGTCGGTCGATACGGTAAATGATAGACAATATGTGCAAATATCCGTTATTTTTTTCAAAGCCGAAAGGGTTTCGGGAAAAATTACCATATTTGCGGAGTCGGCCTTGGGCTGCAAATGTTATGCGATGAAACAGCGGTTTTATAAATACGAAGGAGCGGGTAACGACTTTGTCGTGATTGATGGACGTACCGGAGGGTTCATCCCTGGGCGTGAACGCGTGGCATTCCTGTGCGACCGTCGGCGCGGGATCGGTGCCGACGGGCTGATGATTCTCGGGCATGATCCCGAGCAGCAGTTCCGGATGCGCTATTTCAATGCGGATGGCGGGGAGTCCACCATGTGCGGGAATGGCGGCCGGTGTATCGCGTTGTTTGCCGAACATCTCGGCATCGGCGGTGCAACCAAGCGCTTTACGGGCATCGACGGCGTGCATGAGGCGCGGATGCTCGAGGTGGAGGGCGACCGGGGTGAAGTGGCGCTCGGCATGATCGATGTGCCTGAAATAGACCGGCACGACGGTTATTGCTTCCTTAACACCGGGTCGCCGCATTATGTCGAGTTCGTCGAGGATGTC
>ERZ791927.1619-NODE-1619-length-16768-cov-6.209896_pt1 | contig 16768 bp, 15 predicted proteins | sample MGYA00510130_ERZ791927 | MGnify/ENA primary metagenome ERZ791927 (study PRJEB30046, sample SAMN00792055) | human gut metagenome | study: EMG produced TPA metagenomics assembly of the A metagenome-wide association study of gut microbiota in type 2...
CTGTCCATAGCTAAAGCTTTTTGCCCACTGCCAGAGCCAGTGGTTGTCCTTCGAAGCCAAAGAGCACGGCAAATCCATCGGTTTGCTGTGCTCTTTTTATTTCTCGAAATGTCGAAAACCAGATGTTTTTACATAAAATCGTTTACATAATGCATGCTTTCTGTTATACTGAATGTGAAGAAACAAAAAAATAAAGCCCCTAGGGGCTTTTTCTCCACACACTGTGGATCCGGCAGAGCCGGCGGCTTCGCTTAAAGCTTATTTGAACGCGTAGTGTAAATTCAGATGGTACTCTGAACAAGTATCATTATACCCGTTTTATCCGAAATGTCAACAGAAATTTTTATATTTACGGAGGAAGAAAACATGTCGGAATACTATATCGGTCTGGACGTCGGCACAAACTCTGTCGGGTGGGCTGCCACCGACACGGCATATTCCCTTTTGAAGTATAGAGGCAACGCCATGTGGGGCGTGCGTTTATTTGATGATGCAAACGATGCCTCCGAGCGGCGCAGCAGCCGCACGGCACGACGGCTGCACGCGCGGTCAAAGCAGCGTCTTGCCTTGCTGGAACTGCTGTTTTCGGAGGCGCTCGCTGAGAAAGACCCGCTGTTTCTGACACGTCTTGCGGAGAGCGCCCTGCAGGAGCAGGACAGAAGCAGCGCTTCTTGCCGCTATGCGCTGTTTAACGATCCCGACTTCACCGATCGGGAGTATTTCAAGCGATATCCGACCGCCTATCACCTGCGCAGTGAACTGATCCATTCGACCGTGCCGCACGATATCCGCCTTGTCTATCTCGCGCTGCACCATATTGTCAAGAGCCGCGGTCATTTTCTTTTTGACATGGATACCGACGGTGAATACAAAGGCGTGCGCGAAATTTTTGACGAGCTGTGTGTGCTGCTGGAGGAACAGTATGACACCGCCTGCCCCGTCTCCGACACGGACGCGTTTTTGGAGCTGCTGCAAAACGACAGCATGGGGATCACCGACAAGAAAAAAGCACTGAAGCCGCTTGTCGGAAAGAATGCCGCCGACATGGTGGACGGTTATGTTTTGTGCTGCGCTCTTGTCGGCGCAACCGTTAAATGCGCCGACCTCTTTTGCGATGAAACGCTGAAGGATGTCGACATTCCCTCTTTGCGTCTGCGCGACGACCTGGACGAGAACTACGACCGCTTTGCGGATGCGCTTTCGGACAGGATGGATCTTGTTGTCGCCATGAAAGCCGTTTTTGATGCTGCCCTGCTTTCCAAAATCCTCGGCAAGGCTGCCCATACAGGCGACGAAACTGCCTATATCAGCGACGCAAAGGTGCAGCAGTTTGACGAGAACCGCGCGGATCTGGCGCTTCTCAAACGCTATGTGCGCAGTGCCTGTCCCGAAAAATACGGCTATATCTTCCGCAAAAAGAAGGATAAGCTCAACAACTTTGCCGCCTATGGTAAGCGCAGCATCGCAAGCGGCGAATACACCTGCAAGCAGGAGGACTTCTGCAAATTCCTCAAAAAGGAGTTGCCCGCTCCGTCGGAAGCCGCCTATGCCGCTCTCTTTGCAAAAATCGAAAACGGCACACTGCTGCCAAAGCTCAGAGGTGCCGACAACAGCGTTATCCCGCACCAGCTGCACTACAGAGAGATGAAAAAGATTTTGGAAAACGCGGCGGGATATCTCCCCTTTTTGCAGCAAGCCGATGCCGACGGCTTGACGGTCACCGATAAGATCCTCAGCATTTTCAGCTTCCGCATCCCCTATTATGTCGGTCCGCTCAATCTGAAGTCGCCCAATGCCTGGGTCGTCCGCACAGAGGAAAAGATCACGCCGTGGAACTTTGAAAAGGTCGTGGACACGCAAAAAAGCGCAGAGAGCTTCATGATCCGTCTCATCGGGAAGTGCACCTATACGGGCGAAGCGGTGCTGCCGAAGGACTCGCTTCTCTACAGCGAATTTGCGGTGCTCAATGAAATCAACCTGCTTTGCCTCAACGGCACACCACTTCCCGCAGATATCAAAAACCGTCTGTTTCAGGATCTGTTCGTGCAGTCAAATGCACGGGTAACCAAGAAGAAGATTAAGCAGTGGCTGCTGATGCACGGGCTTGCCAAAGAAACCGATGAGGTCTCCGGCGTGGACAACATCATCAAAGCAAATCTCAAATCCTATCACGATTTCAAAAACATACTTTGCAAGGTGCCGCACGCAGAGATCGTCGAAGACATCATCAAGCATATTCTCATTTTCGGCGAAGACAAAAAAATGCTGCGCAGATGGCTGAAGGCAAGCTGCCCGTTTCTTGACGAGCAGGACACGGCATATGTCCTGCGGCTCAGATATAAAGACTGGGGGCGGCTGTCCCGCACATTCCTGACCGAGATCTATACACCTGATGAAAACGGTGAAGCCCTTTCCGTCATGGACATGCTGCGGGCGACAAACAAAAATTTGCAGCAGCTGCTCACCGACGACTATGATTTTGCAAAGCAGGCGGAAGAATACCGCTCACTGAAATTCGGCGTCGGCGGCAGTCTTGACGAACAGCTGCAGGATCTGTATATTTCCCCGCGAATTCACCGCAGCATACGGCAGACGCTCAAGATCGTGAAAGAGATCACCGCTGCCGAAAAGTGCGCCCCGAAGAAGATCTTTCTTGAGGTCGCGCGCGGCACAAAGGAAGATCTCAAGGGAAAGCGCACCGTTTCCCGAAAAGACAATCTTTTGCAGCTGTATAAGGCATGCAAGGAAGAACACGGCGAGCTTGCCGCAGCGCTTGCTGCCGAGGATGAGGGACGTCTGCGCAGCGACGCGCTGTATCTCTACTACACGCAGTTCGGCAAATGCATGTACAGCGGAGAAAGCATCGACATCACCAAGCTCAAAAGCGATTATGACATCGACCACATTTTCCCACAGTCCCGCGTGAAGGATGACAGCCTCGACAACCGCGTGCTTGTAAAGCGGGAATTGAATAACGACAAGAAGAATATATACCCCATTTCAGCAGATATTCGCACAAACATGCAGCCCTTCTGGCACATGCTGAAAGAAAAGGGACTGATCTCACCGCGAAAGTATGAGCGACTGGTACGCAACACCCCGCTCACCGAAGCCGAGCTTTCCGCCTTTGTCAGCAGACAACTTGTGGAAAACCGCCAGTCGACGAAGGCGCTTGCAACCGTTTTGAAGCGGTATTATCCCGACACAAGGCTCGTGTATTCCAAAGCGATGAATGTCTCCGATTTCCGCCACGAGCAGGAGCTTGTCAAGTGTCGGGACATAAACGACCTGCATCATGCAAAGGATGCCTATCTCAACATTGTCGTCGGCAATGTTTATGACACCAAATTCACCGCGGCGTTCTTCAAGAATATCCTCACGGAAGAATACAGCCTCAATAAAGTCTTTGAAAGAGACGTCCGCGGAGCTTGGCAAAAGGAAAGGGATCTTGCAAAGGTCCGGTCAGTCATGAAGAAGAACAACATTCTTGTGACACGGATGCCGCACGAGAAAAAGGGTAAGCTGTTTGACCTGCAGATCCTGCCGAAAGGCAAGGGACAGCTGCCCGTCAAGGTGGACAGAAGCATCGAGAACTACGGCGGGTACAACAACGTTTCCGGCGCATACTCGATCGTTGTCGAGCACGACGGGAAGAAAGGCAGAGTGCGCACCATAGAGCCGGTCTATATCTATCAAAAGGCGTTGTATGAGCAGGATCCGCTGCGGTATTGTCGGGAAATTCTGGGGCTTTCCGAACCGAAGATCGTTGCAGACCGCATCCTTTTCGACACGCTGCTGGAATTGAACGGCAAGCGCATATACATCACCGGGCGCAGCGGAAATTATCTCTGCGGCAAGCATCCCTATCAGCTAGCCATCGACAGCGACAGTGAAAAAGCCATCAAGGATATCAAAAAATATGTCGATCGGTGCGCAGAGAAAAAAGCCGTTCTCCCCATCACGGAGCACGACGGCATTTCCGCCGAAACAAATCTTCGCCTTTTTGACCTCTTCATCGCCAAATTCCATGCGCCGGTCTATGCCGCCTATTTCACCAATCTCTGCAATTTCTGTGAGCAGCATCGGGAGGACTTCATCGCCCTGACGCCCGATGCGCAATGCCATCTGCTTTTGGAAATTCTCAAGGCATTCAAGTGCGACCGCACCGCATCGGATCTCAGCGTGCTGGGTGGTCCGAAAAATGCAGGTATACTCATGATGTCAAAAACTATATCCACTTGCCGCACGGCATATGTCATTCACCACTCGCCCTCCGGTCTTTATGAGACCAAGGTCGATCTTCTTCGCCCATGAGCTGGCGGGTCGTCACAGTTTCCAGCAACGCCAAGCTGGACTACAAAATGGGTTATTTGGTCGTTCGCACGGCGGAAAGTGCCAAGCGCATTCATCTGAGCGAAATTTCCGTCCTTCTCATTGAATCCACGGCAGTGGCACTCACGGCATATCTTCTGTGCGAATTGTCCAAGGAAAAGGTGGCGGTGATCTTCTGCGACGAAAAGCGGTGCCCCATCGGTTCCTTTGTTCCCTACTACGGCAGTCACGACACCAGTCTGAAGCTCAAAAATCAAACGCAGTGGGACAAAGATGTCAAGGCGTTTGTTTGGGCGGAGATCGTGCGGGCAAAAATCAGAGGGCAAATTGCCGTGCTTGAAGAAAACGGCAGGGACGGCGCAGAGTTGCTGAAAGGGTATCTCACGGAAATTCAGCCGGCGGATACCACCAATCGGGAAGGACATGCCGCAAAGGTATATTTCAATGCCCTTTTCGGCATGGACTTTTCCCGTAGCCAGGACTGCAACACCAATGCTGCGCTCAACTACGGCTATAGCATTCTTCTGTCGGCGTTTTGCAGAGAAATCGTTGCAAACGGCTATATCACCCAGCTCGGCATCTTTCACGACAACATGTTCAACCCTTACAACCTCGCCTGTGATCTCATGGAACCGTTTCGTCCGTTCATTGATCACGCCGTATGCAAAAGCGATCTCTCCGTTTTTGAACACGCGCAGAAAATGGAGCTGGTAAAATCACTCAATCGCACCGTGCTGATCGGCGGTAAAAAACAGTATATGCTCAATGCTATGAAAATCTATACAAGGAGCATCTTTGAGGCAATGAACGAACACGACATTTCGCTCATTGATTTTCCGCACTATGAGTTACAGATTTATGAGAATGATCGTCTTCTTTGATCTCCCGACGGAAACCGCGCAGCAGCGCAGAGAGTATACGCGTTTTCGGAAATATCTCATCAAGAGCGGCTTCATGATGATGCAGGAGTCGGTCTACTGTAAGCTGTCACTGAACCAGACGCAGATAGGCATGATGCAAAACGGGCTGCGCAAAAACAAGCCGCACACAGGGCTTGTGCAATCCCTCATCGTGACCGAAAAGCAATATGCCAAGATGGAATTCATCGTCGGCAGCTTTGAGGGAGACATCATCGCCGATGACGAAAGGTTTATTGAACTATGATCCTGAGTAATTATGATTTCTCTGCGCCCATCACTTTTGACGAGGACGGGGTCTGCACCCTGGTCATCGAAAATCCCGTCATGTACCGCAGCGTCGTTTCCGAAATGCTGGAGCAGGCAAACGGAGCATCCGGTGCCTTTGTGCTGAGCGAAAACGGAGAAATGCTGGATTTTTCAAAAAATGTCTGTATCATCACCGATGTATTTTGCCTGGAGCATGATACGAAAGCGATCAACAGCAAGGTACTGCAATCTGTAAGCGATGAGATCCCCGCCGTCTCGTCCGATGCCGAAAGGCTAATTGCCGATCTCAACGCACTTGCAGCGACGCTTGCCGCAAGGCAGGTCTTTGATGTGGGGTTTCATGAGCTCTGCGATCTGTCCGGCGTTCTGAAGCTGTTCGGCTTTTCGCTGGACATAGCGGAGCTTTCCCTCCCCGAAAGGCTTGCGGAATACATCTCATTTATCGCAAGCTGCCGGAAAGCACGGCTTTTTGTCATTCTGCATTTGAAAAGTCTGCTGTCCGATGAGGAACAGGAATTGTTTTTCAAAACCATGCGGTATAAGAAAATTCCCCTCCTGCTCCTTGAAACGCATCAGCACCCCTACCGCGATCCCGCCGAAAAACTGCGCGTCATCGATGCCGATCTCTGTGAAATCGGTTGATTTTCTGCATGCTTTATGGTTTAATAGAGATAGGTTTTGTGCCATCTGTCACCGCCGCTGCGTAGTACGGCGTCTCTGCCGTCAAATCTCCCCGACCGCGCGCCCCTGTATCCCCGCTCGCGGTTTGAGGTCTGAATTTGAGGTTTGAGGTTTGAGAGTAGTGTAAATTTAGATGGTACTAAAACAACGCGCGGCTGAAATAGCTCATGTCGCAAGTTTGAGAGTAGTGTAAATTTAGATGGTACTAAAACTTACTTTAGAGATGTACGAAGAATAAACATGTTTGAGAGTAGTGTAAATTTAGATGGTACTAAAACGCAAGAAGCAATCCCGAAATTGTATCTCCCGTTTGAGAGTAGTGTAAATTTAGATGGTACTAAAACCGTTTTCAATGCGTTTAATGTAGATACAAGGTTTGAGAGTAGTGTAAATTTAGATGGTACTAAAACAGAAGAAGATATTGAAGTAAGAGTACAGAGGTTTGAGAGTAGTGTAAATTTAGATGGTACTAAAACCGCCGATCGGGGCTGGGTCTACAGTACGCGTTTGAGAATAGTGTAAATTTAGATGGTACTAAAACCAATAAAAAAGGCTGTGACTGATGAAGATTGTTTGAGAGTAGTGTAAATTTAGATGGTACTAAAACCAGACCGTTCAAGGAAGCTTTAATAGGTGCGTTTGAGAGTAGTGTAAATTTAGATGGTACTAAAACTTGCGGCGGCGCACAAAATCGTAGACGAGTGTTTGAGAGTAGTGTAAATTCAGATGGTCTAAAACATCACCTCACTTTGAGGCGGTCAACCGTTCGTTTGAGAGTAGTGTAAATTTAGATGGTACTAAAACGACGGGGGTGACAGACGCCATCCAACGTTTGAGAGTAGTGTAAATTCAGATGGCACTAAAACGCAATAACCTCTTTCAAGTATTCATCCACGGTTTGAGAGCAGTGTAAATTCAGATGGTACTAAAACAAAATTCATAGCATTACACAACCCTGCTTCGTTTGAGAGTAGTGTAAATTCAGATGGTACTAAAACGGTACGCTATGCGCGGTATGAATTGAAAGGTTTGAGAGTAGTGTAAATTTAGATGGTACTAAAACTTGGCATTCGGTTTCCTCCTGTTCGTCACATGTTTGAGAGTAGTGTAAATTTAGATGGTACTAAAACCACCGTTTCTGTCGTATCGCCGACCTTGAGTTTGAGAGTAGTATAAATTTAGATGGTACTAAAACTATGCTTTTCGAAATCAGACGGGCGTTCCTGTTTGAGAGTAGTGTAAATTCAATTGGAACTAAAACCTGTTTTTCTTTCTGCCCTTTGAGCCTGGCGTTTGAGAGTAGTGTAAATTCAGATGGTACTAAAACAATGTATGATACGCACAATTTAGCTGAACTATTTGAGAGTAGCATGAATGCAGATAGGACTAAACCTCAAAGGCCGTCCAAAGATTCCGAGGTAGTTTGAGAGCGGTGTAGGTTCAGATAGCTCGATGAGCATTGCGACGCACATGTTTGAGAGTGGCAGTCTGTATTCTGTGAGTGATGAGTACTGCGCTGCCTGTGACAGTGGTCAAAAAAGCCGACGGCGACGATTTATTCGTTGCTGTCGGCTTTTTTATTGACATTGGAAATCACCGGCTATGCCGATGGAGGTATCCCGTAAAAAAAGCTTTAGCTTCAAGCATCGAGCGAAGCGAGTCGAGAATAACAATCCAAAAAATTCATATGCTCTCGATAAAAACGGCTGATGCCCGTTTACGGGCGGCGGGGCATTTGAAGCAAGTGAAAAATCATTCAGTGCATCTTTAGATGCCGGCCGGTAAAAAGCCCTTCTGGGGCTTAATCAAGCCGCCGGCTTAGCCGGCGGTTATGACTACGGCGAAAAAGGTCTTTTTCCAACACATACGGTGCGGCGTTACATAAAAATTGCCAAAATCACTTGAAAAGCGTCGAGCGGGCGGGTATAATGTATAAGAATACTCGCGGCATTGCCCCGCATATCGGAAGGATGGGACAAACCGATGCAAAATCCCGCACCTCATAAATGGAGCGCAGCAGACTCCGTGACCTCTCTGCGCATCGTGCTGGCGCTTCCTTTGTTGTTTCTCCCCCTGCGCTCACCGTGGTTTCTCATTGTGTATACGCTTGCGGGGCTCACGGATGCGCTCGATGGCTTTCTCGCCCGCAAAAGCGGCAGCGCCGGTGAATTCGGCGCACGGTTGGACAGCATTGCCGATCTCGTGTTCTATGCCATCATGTTTCTGCGCTGTCTCCCTGCTTTGTTTCAAACGCTGCCGCACGCGATCTGGTATGCCGTTGCGGGTGTCCTGCTGCTCCGACTGGTGGCATATGCCACTGCGGCGATCAAATATCATCGCTTTGCGTCGCTGCACACCTGGCTCAACAAGCTGACCGGTGCGGCGGTCTTTCTGCTCCCCTACAGCATTGCGCTTTCGTGGCAGACCGTGCTCGGATGGATCGCCTGCTCTTTGGCGTTTGCAGCCTCACTTGAAGAGCTGCTGATCCACCTTTTCCGCAAGGAATATCGCGCGGGGAGCAAATCCGTTTTTGCTGTTTTCAGGACGTCAAACGAACCGTGACGGACGCTAATCAAATTGCGCCTGCATATGCGGATCCTCGTATGCGTCAAAACACATGAGGATCTGTTCTTTTGTGGTCTTTTCGACGGCAAGTTCCTGTGGGATAGATGCCCTGTCAAACAGCGCCGTTTCCGTTGTTTCGATGTTGTGTGCAAACGTTCCGCCTGCAAAGCGGCACAAAACAAATATTTTCAAAACGCCAAAGGCATAGTTTGTCACGTTGTGTCTGCGCCAATCCTGCACAGCGATGAGCCGCTCGGCGTGCACGGTCAGCCCCGCTTCCTCGAACACTTCCTTTTCGGTGTTGGATGCGACCGACTGATCCACATCGCACCAACCGCCGGGTAGCGACCATGTGCCGTTATTTTCGTGCACCAGCAAAATTTTTCCGTCGAAGAACACGGCGGCTCTTGTGTCCACCTTCGGTGTTTGATACCCTGTCTCATTGCAAAAGAGCTCCCGCAGCTTTTCGGTCGGCACGTCGGTGCGCAGCGCCAGCATTTCTGTCGCGATCTCGCGCAGTGCCGCATACCGTTCTCTGTCATAGACATCCTTTCCGTAGTGCAAGCCAGCCTGTGCAATGCTCTGCACGCGGATCGCAAGGTCTACCCAGGCATCGTTCATACAAACACCTCCACTGTGTAACATAAAAAAAGGAGTGATCCCCTTGCGCAGAACCAAGCGAAACGGCGGCTTTTTCCTTTGTCTGCTGTTCAACATGCTGCTCAACCTCGACGGGCTGCTTCCCGCAGCCGTTTTGTTCGGTCTGCATTTTTGGCTGGGGCTGTCGCTTTGGTGGCCGCTGCTGGCGGCGGGGCTTTGGCTTTTGTGGCTGATCATTTGGATGTGCGTGATCGGCTGGGCAAGGCGCTGCGGCGACACGCCCGACCGACCGAAGGAAAACAAAAATCCCTATTCTGCGAAGAAGTAAACGGTTGTGCACCGCTTTTTACGGGGCGGCACAACCGCTTTTTTATATATCGGCGAACACATCCCCCGGCGCGTAGGTATCGTCAATAAGAATGTGTGGCAAATTATATACCTTTACGCCCTGCAGCATCTGCACATTGTCGTCAAGCACGCTTTCCACAGTGCAATCGTCCTGCAGGTGCTTCTCTATCGTGTCGGCATCCGACGCCACGAGCATATCCGGCACCGCGCGCATTTCCTACGGATCGGTCGACGTCAGTCCCTGCATGGACAATCCCATGTGCCAAATATATCCCGTATATTCATGCGGTGAACCGAGACCCTTGCCGCATTTGCCCTCATAGTAGTAAGGATTGTCCTTGCTCAGCACAAAGCGTCTGGTGTTCTGATAGATCTCCGCGAAAGCGGGATCGGCAAATCCGATATACGGCAGTGAGAGCAGATTGGGCGTGTTGGCATTATCCATCAAGGTATAGTGCCCCAAGCCGTCCGTCTCATAGGCAAAGATCTTTCCGTATTTTTCGTGCTCGACAACGCCGTATTGCCGCACGCCGTCGAGAATTTCTCCGCGCAGCGCTTCTGCACGCGCCTCCAGCGTCGGCGCGCAGCCTTGCAGCAGCTCGGCAGCATAGCCAAGCACAACAGCGGCAAAAATATTTCCCGGGATATTATAGCCGAAATCCACGGCGTCGTCCGACGGGCGGAAGCCCTGCCCAGACATACCTGTGTTTCCCACCGGCTCGCCCATGCCGTCGTTGTGCAGCATATCGTTATAGCGATCGCTCTCGCACGAAAAGCGATAGGGCGATTTTTCAAAATGGTGCTGTTCGGTCTCCATGACGTCTGAAATGACCGTCATGACCTGCGGCAGATGTCTCTCTGCAAACGCCGTATCACCCCGGTTGCCTTACAGTATCCGTAAAGCAGACGGAGCGGATAGGCAGGCGAATCCGGCTCATATTTCCGCTCCCACACCAACGGGTCCTTGAGCAGCACGTCCTTTACATATCCGTGACCGTTCGCCGTTTCGTTGAAGGCGTTGGCATAGGGATCGATGCAGATATACCGAAACTGTCTTTCGAGCACACTGCGGATCATCGCCCCGATCGCGGGTTCTTTCGCAAAGCGGACATAGTTCCACACCTGCGTGGACGCGTCCCGCAGCCACATTGCCGGAATGTCCCTTCAGCGCTTTTCGTATTTTGCGAGATGCTCCACCGCAGAAGAACGCAGCGGATATGTATTCGTTTGCATATTGCCTCTTCTTCCGTCTTAGGTATGGCATATTTTATCACGCACCGCATTGCGATGCAACCGCCTTTTTGTCTTATCACCGTCGCGCGGCGGCATATTGATGCGGCGTGACACCCTGCATACGCTTGAAAACCTGAATGAAATGCGAGGTGTTTTCAAAGCCGCAGCTGCGGCACACTGCCTGCACGGTGCTGCCACCCTGCAGCAGCAGGCAGGCGTGGGAAATGCGCACGCTGTTCAGATAGTGCATATAGGTCATGCCCGTTTGCGCCTTAAAGCGGCTGCAAAAATGGTATTTGCTGTAGCCGGTCACGGCGGCAACTTCCTCGATCGTGATCTTGCGGGAAAAGTTATCGTTTGTCCAGCGGATAAGCTCTTGCAGAGCGGAAGCCTGCAGGCGGGTGTGCTGTACATCCCGTTTGCCATCCGTGTGGGGGGAAAGCACCGCAAACAGCTCGACGACCGCCGAAAGGCAAAAGGTCAGATCCCCGTCGTGCGCAACAAGGCGTTCTATGATGTCCTTCACCGCCCCGTATGCGGGGCAGCAATATTGCAATCCGTCGAGCGTCGCCCCGTTCACCGCCAAAAGATTTTCCGCGTTGAAATAGCGTTCCGTTTCCCGAAAGCAGACCTTGAATACATGCATCATGCCGCCGCAGGGGTGCACGGTATTGGCGTGCACCGTATAGGGCGGAATGACAAACAGCTGCTGTCCGCCGAGCGAAAAGCGCTCTGTGTCAATCACAATTTCACCACACAGCCCGTCGCACAGCAGCACTTCGAGCGTTTCGGCATAGTGCAGCGGGACATTGTCCTCGGTGCGAAAGCGCTTTATGCGCACGGTATAGGGCATCTGCGCGGAAAACGGCACATGCTCCTCAAAGCTGTCGGGCAGCCGGTCATCATCGTATACACTGCGCACGCACCCCACCCCCTTTTTCATCAGCATACCATAAAATGCGCAATATGACAACATTTTTTCGAAACATCCCATCTTGTAAGCGCCGCCGCTTTTCGGTACAATGAGGATACTGAACGAAAGGAGTGGTCTCTTTGAAGCGTTCCGAGATCAACAAAGCCTTGAAAGAACTGGAAGCCATGTGCGCTAAATATTGCTGCTATCTGCCGCCTTTTTGTCATTTCACGCCCGAGCAGTGGCAGACGATCGGTCATGACTATGACGAGGTGCGCGACTGCATGCTGGGCTGGGACATCACCGACTACGGCATGGGGAATTTTGACAAGATCGGGTTTTCACTCATCACCATCCGCAACGGCAACCGTTCCATGCCGGACAAATATCCGAAGGTCTATGCGGAAAAGCTGTTATATCTGAAAGAGGGGCAATATGCACCCAACCACTTCCACTGGTATAAGACCGAGGACATCATCAACCGCGGCGGCGGCAACTGCCTCATTCGGGTGTATAACAGTCTGCCCAACGAGGAGATCGACTATGACACGGATGTCACCGTGCACACCGACGGGCGCACCTATACCGTCCCTGCGGGCACACAGATCCGCCTGACGCCGGGCGAGAGCATCCATGTCCAGCAATATCTCTATCATGATTTTGAAGTGGAGCCGGGAACGGGCGCGGTGCTGCTCGGCGAAGTCAGCCAGTGCAACGACGACAACACCGACAACCGCTTCAACCCGCCGATGGGACGTTTCCCCGAAATTGAAGAGGACGAAGCGCCCTATCGCCTTTTGTGCAACGAATATCCCAAAGCAAAGTGAGGAAAAACGCTATGACAGATGTGGTCGCGCTCGGCGAACTGCTCATTGATTTTGCTTGTCTCAAAACGGACGACGACGGCTATCCCACCATGGCAGCGCACCCCGGCGGCGCGCCCGCCAACTTTCTGGCGACGCTTTCCAAATTCGGCGCAAAGACCGCCCTGCTCGGCAAGGTCGGCACAGACGCATTCGGCAAGATGCTGACCGACACGCTGGAAAAAGCGGGCATCGAAACGCGCGGGCTGGTGGCTGCCGACGATGTGTTCACAACGCTGGCATTTGTCACGTTTGACGCGCACGGCGATCGGGAATTTTCGTTTTCCCGCAAGCCCGGCGCGGACACAAGACTCACCTTTGCCGAGCTGGATCTTTCGCTTATCGACGAGGCGCAGGTCTTTCATTTCGGCACGCTGTCGCTGACCGACGAGCCTGCCCGCACCACGACCTGTAAGGCGGTTGCCTATGCCAAGGAAAAGGGCAAGCTCATCACCTATGACCCCAATCTGCGGAAACCGCTTTGGAAGGACATGGAAACCGCGAAAGAGCAGCTTTTGTGGGGGCTTTCGCAGGCGGATGTCGTCAAGATCAGCGATGAAGAAGTGGCATTTTTGTTTGATCTCGGCGTCAAAGAGGGTGCGCGTCATATCCTCGAAAGCTACGGCGTGAAGCTGGTGTTCGTCACCTGCGGTGCCGACGGCTGCTATGCTGCAAACGCCGACGCGGCGGTCTTCGCGCCCGCACTGTCCGACGTCAAGGTCATCGACACCACGGGCGCGGGCGACATTTTCGGCGGCAGCGCCGTTTTCAAGCTGCTGGAAAGCGGCACAGCGCCCGCCGCGCTGACCGAAGCGCAGCTGCGCGACATTGTTACCTTTGCCTGCACTGCAGCGGGACTGTCCACCGCCAAAAGCGGCGGCATCTCCTCTGTCCCGACATTTGAAGAGGTTTCGGAAAGACTGTAAAACCGACCAAGAAACGCCCCGTTTATCACCGGTTGATAAACGGGGCGTTTTGCGGTGCAATATATAAAAAAAGGAGTTGTCGCCTATATGCCGCACGGACGGCAGCACTTAACAAAAATACTGCTGCAAAGACATCTTTCGGATTTTGCTTGCCTGCGAAACACTCGTGAACAATCAGCTTGATCTTTCCCATAGTTGCCTCCTTTGCCGTGAGAGTAACAGTTGGAGGGAGAGAAGTCCCTCCAACTGTTTCCTCACTTAAAGGCAAAAAAGCAAGTCTCAATTTTAAATGTTCACAAAATGTTACATATCACGGGCTATCCGCTATGTACCAGCAAGCATCGCCTTAGTGATACCATAAAGGCCAACCTTGTCAGGAGTACTCCTGAAACCTTTAATAGCTTGGAATTATCCCCGCAGTCTGCCTTTATCTCCAAAGGGCAATGATTGTCGATAGATATAGATATTATTAAACGAATTGCGGTCTTATCCATATCGAAGAAAGTTGTTCATTATCAATCACTGCAACAGAGTTGTTGGCAAACTCTACGCTCTTACTATCGATGTTGCAATCTGGATTACCAATACAAACCCACCCTGTTTTATAGTCAAAATAGGTTTTCCAATCGTTTGCATACTGTATACCAGTGCCTTCTTGGTGTTTTTCATCAAGCAATACTGTTAAGGTTCCTCGTTGGGATACAGGGGGAACCAGCTTTTTCTCAACCCAGTTATAGCTAGGGTTTATCCCTGTCACCTGAAGTACACGACCAGTTTCTAATTTAATATCTAAACTGTTGTACCCTTGTTCAATTAAAACTGAAAAATTTACATCGTTCCACGGATCATAGAAAAAGGAATACTCATCTTTGAGATATTGCGCTTGTCCATTAAACGCTGTATTTTCGTAAGTAATAATAAATCGCATCATTATTTACTCCTAAGCAGAAAGAGGACAATGGTATTTGTTGCCGTATCAACAACCAGTTCCCAAACACCGGATGAGCCATTATACGTCCCATTAACAACCCATTTTTAGGCATAGTTCACACCGATGTGGTCTTTTAATCACGTCAAAGGCACAAATCTCGTTAGCCGAAAAAATATACTCTATTTCTATAGTCTTCTACACACAGTTTCATTTGCACCGTTATGAGCAGCTAAAATTTCCTCGCTGAACCACCCGTCCAAATCTTCAGCAAACACCATTAAACTTACCTCATTTATGTAGGTATACTTTAATAGAATTGATTCCCTGTACAGTCGACTCATTCGCTCTAGGGTTTGGGGAGCGGCTGAGTTAATTTTCAAAAAATCAAACCTATCTTCACATAGGATTTTGAAAATCTTATCGACATCTAACAGCACATTTTTTGGTAGCAAAAAAATCATTGAAGATTTGCTCGAAAGAAATGACATTTTCCCGTCAGCCTTGACAATTCCCAAGTATACTCTTCCTCTATCATTTTGATATTGATTATCATAATCACCTTTTTTCAAACCAGTTAACCCCCACACCTTTTTATGATCCGTCACAGAATTGTAGCGTCCATAAAAAACCGTGCATGAACATAAAATGTACATATCGAAGTTGCGAAAATCTATTTTGTCAGCTATATAGTCATCCCACCACTTCGGCGTGCCCTGTTCAACAGTCTCATTATCGTCGTGTTGAAAATTTACCAACGCGTCGGCAATAATTTTCAGATGTCGAGGACCTCTTTGCAAAGTATAATTTTGAAAACACACGGATTTAAACCCCTTCATAAAATTCTAGTAGAAGAAATGAATATTATTTGATATTTCTCTGCCAATATCATCAATAAAACCAGCATTGAAATGCCTTCCCATAGTCATTCCGTCACCAAATAAGTGTCCACCCAAATCGTCACAGATGTATTTCTTTCCGTATACTTCCATTTTTTTCAACCATTTTTACATTTTTTACAACATCCGGCTTTTGAGACATAGGTATATTTACGCTTCTCTTTGCCTTTCTCATTGCTGCTCTTTTAGTACATAAATTATGTACTAAAACGCCGGAATTGCCTACATAGTAAGTATGAAAGCCTTCAACCTCAAAATTGTAAGTCGCGACAGGATTCTCTAGCAACTCGTATCGTACGCTTTCAACAACCGCAAACTTGCCATCGATCGTAACTAGTATATCTCCCCTACGAAGATCAATAGCCGCAACCCAACCTGCGAGAGGGGAAAGGAAAGGATGTTCGTTTGTGCAAACTATCTCTTCACCGTTCACCGTTACATGCACAAGTTCTAAAGTTTCATTTTTAAAAACTTGCACAACTCGTTTCAGTTTTGTTTCGCCAGTATCAGGATCATTTGCCCAAACCCAATCATCTGCTCGGATATCTTCAATCGCTACCATTCCCGTCACGGTTTGGACTAATGTTCCAGACACAAAGCATTGATTACCTGCCACGCCGCCAGATATAAATCCAGTAATTGCGCCAGACATATATCCATCCGCAGCACCTTCAAGCGCAGCCTTTCCTGCCCCTTTCCAACTTCCGGTAGTAATACGATGCTCTATAGCTCCAGCTGCCGCTCCGGTTGCTGCCCCTATTGCAGCCCCTACAGCCGCGCCCTTCAATGCTCCTACCGCAAAACATGCCAATGCGGTACCCGTTCCCGCAGTTGCAACAGTGAGCACTGCTGCTGCCGCGATAACGGCTGTCCCTATCAGAAACTTGGTCGCCCAAGAAGGCCAATTTCCCTCGAGATCATTCATATTTATAGGATTGTTCATGCAATAGGTAAACAAATTATATCCTTGGACAGATTCTTTTACACCGGATATCTTCCCATCCGCACTGATAAATCTTCCCACCTCGGGATCATAGTAGCGGCTTTGGAGATAGTAAAGACCGGTTTCGCTGTCGTAGTAGTAGCCGCGATAGCGCAGGGGGTTGATGACGCCGAGGGTGGACGCTTTCTCGCCGGTAATGGAGATCAGCTTGCCCCACGCGTCGTAGGTGTAGTGCACCGTCTGCGTGCCCACCGTCACCGAGGTGACGCGGTCATAGGCGTCATAGGTGTAGGTTGTCACCGTGCCGTCGTTGGCGGTGGAGCTGCGCAGCGTTCCCTTCTGCGGGTCAT
>ERZ791927.1620-NODE-1620-length-16761-cov-3.910691_pt1 | contig 16761 bp, 15 predicted proteins | sample MGYA00510130_ERZ791927 | MGnify/ENA primary metagenome ERZ791927 (study PRJEB30046, sample SAMN00792055) | human gut metagenome | study: EMG produced TPA metagenomics assembly of the A metagenome-wide association study of gut microbiota in type 2...
TTCAGAATGTCGCAATCTAGACGATTGATGTACCGTTTTTAGAGAAATTCACGTCAGTGGAGACGTTCCCAGTGATCCAGCGGTCGTGATTTTCTTGGGACGCGGCATGACGCTGGCCTGCGGCGGGGCGCAACGTGAGACGATAGCCGCCTTGATGTCCCAGAAGTGGTTGGTAACAAACCAAAAGGGCAAATACCAATACAAGCCGAGGGGCAAACAGCCGATAAAAATAGGTGAAATTTCGTTACCTGCTGGATATGTTGTTATTCCTGCTGGTGCTTACTCTCCAGAGTTGAAAAAATTCCTTGAAAACACGATTTTTTCAGAGTCCAGAAGGTCTAAGGTGGGACTAGGCCAAAAAACGGCCTAAAAAATCGGCTCGAAACGCCTGTGCGGCAGGAAGTCCCACCAGTCCCACCTGTGTTAAAGCGATACGCTCCTGCAAACGCCTCTGTCGCAGGAAGTCCCACCAGTCCCACCTAACTTTTACATAGGGTACATGACTGCGGAGGGCCGAAAAAGCTGGCTCCAAAAATAAGGCTCGGTACATTAAATATGTATTGAGCCTTTACTTTATTTGGCGTCGACTGAATGGTTAGGGCGTCGGCTGGCTGAGGGTGTCGGTCGTGCTGACCGACCAGCTCTCGAGGCCGTGCTTGTCGTGTCGTGTGATTGGGGCATGATGAGGCTGGTCGAAGGTGCTTTTTCACCCTCATCGTTTTCTCTATTGGGGTATCTATAGGGGTATTTTTTAGGTGCCGCCTGTAAACGCCTCTCGCAGAGGGATGTGCGATTCCTGTCGCGAGCAAGCCCGTGCAGTGCCATACTGTGCGGGCTTTTCTTATAGCACAAGCGTTTTCATAACGCTTATGTTTTAGAAGAGTTTCTTGCGGCACTGCAAGATGCATTGACATCCGAGTTTTTATTGAGGTACGTATTGGGGCAGGCGGTAGGTTGGGTCTGGGGCGAATGCCTCAATTTCCGTTTCCGCTTCGGGCTTTTTGTGTCTGAAAACCGGATAGGGCGATGGTCACCGGCGAAGGGGACGGGGCAACGGGACTGTGGCGGCCGTCTGAAGCGGTTATCATTACAGGACTTAAAAAACGGCCTTTAACGGTTTTTCGGACCGTGCCTATACGACAAAAACAGCCCGTTGCATGAGCGGGCGGAGAAGATGGAAGATGAAAATACCCGTTGACATCGCGCTTCACAAGAAGAGTCGCGAACTAGAACTCGTTTACGAAGACTGCTCTGTCCGGCTGAGTTTCGAATATCTGCGCGTGCTGTCTCCGTCGGCCGAGGTGCAGGGGCATTCGCCGGACGAGGCTGTGCTTCAGGTCGGAAAGCGTCTCGTCGACATTACGGGCTTGCAGCCGGTAGGCAACTACGCGCTTCAGTTCACATTTTCCGACGGCCACGATTCCGGCATCTATAGTTGGGATTATCTTGAAAAGCTTGTCAACGAGAAGGATGTGCTCTGGCAACAGTACCTCGAGCATTTGGCCGAAAACGGCGCCTCTCGCGAACCGAACGATCCGGTCAACAAGCCCTTTGAAGAAAAGGCGGCCAAGATGAAGCCCGCGCATCACTGCTCCCATTCCTAACGACATCCGCAAAATGCAGAACAACAGCAAGGACGAGATCTCCGGGCAGGAGGCTCACCACCAGATTGACTTCGGCTACAAGATGGTCGATGAAGACAAAAAGGCCGACCAGGTTCGCGAGGTCTTTGACAGCGTTGCCCCCAAGTACGATCTTCTCAATGACGTGTTGAGTCTGGGACTCCATCGCATGTGGAAGAGCCGCTGCATCAATGCGACCGAAACGAAGTCCGGGCAGAAGGTGCTCGATATCGCCAGCGGCACGTGTGACCTTGCGATCGCACTGGCCCGCCGTGCCGGCGCGGGCAACGTCGTGGCCACCGACATCAATCATGAAATGCTTGCAATCGGTGCTCAGCGCCTTCGTCAAGCTGGCTACCCGTGTCCGGTCGTAGAAGCGGACGCAGAAATGCTGCCGTTTGCCGACCATACATTTGACGTCGTAACGGTTTCTTTCGGCATTCGCAACATGACGCACAAGGACCGTGCTCTGCGCGAGATGCTGCGAGTGCTTCGTCCGGGCGGCCGTCTCCTTGTGCTGGAGTTCTCTAAGTGCCAGCCTTGGTTCAAGCCGGTCTATGATTTCTATTCCTTCTGCTTCATGCCATGGGCTGGCGGCGTCATTGCCGGCGACCGTGAGTCCTATCGCTACCTTGCCGAATCCATCCGCATGCATCCGGATCAATCGACTTTTGCAGGCATGATGAAGGATGCTGGTTTTGAACGCGTGTCCTGGAAGAACATGACTTTCGGTATCTGTGCCCTTCACATCGGCTTCAAGCCGGATGCTTGATTTTGTTTCCCATCCACCAAGTGACCAAAGACATGAAGAAATTTCTTGTTGCATTTTTGATCTGCTTCAGCATGGTGACGACCAGCATGGATGCTGATGCCGCCAAGCGTTTTGGCGGCGGAAGCTCCTTCGGCCGTCCCGCTCCGACTTTCAGCCAGAAGGCTCCGGCGCCCTCTGTTGCGCCGAAGGCGCCTCAGCAGCAGAACGCGGCCGGTCAGCAGCGCCAGCAGTCCAATGCCGCTCCAGCTCAGCAGGCTCAGCGTCCGTCCATGATGCGCAGTGTTCTTACGGGGCTCGCTGCCGCGCTTGGTATTTCCGCGTTGCTCTCGTTGCTTGGAATCGAGGGAGCAGGTCTTGTAAGTCTCATCACAGGCATTCTCGTGGCTGTGGCGATCTTTTTCGTGCTGCGAGTGGTACTCGGCATGATGATGCGAAAGCGTGCTCAGACGCCATCGGGACATGCGGAGCCTATTCAGTACAGGGATGCACCCCGCGATGAACCTGCGCAGGCAGCGCATCGGCAAGACATTTCCTCCTCAAGTTACGGTGCGCGCACCGGCAGCGTGATGGATCAATTTGCCGGCAACGCAGCTCAGGATGACGGTGTCCGCGATATTACGCCCGACGACTTTGATCGAAAGGCCTTCCTTGAAACGGCGCTTGAACAGTACCGCAAGCTTCAGAAGGCTTGGGATACGGGCAGCGTGATTGAAATCTCCGACTTTACGACTACCGAGGTATTTACTGCCATTACGCATCAGTTGCGCGAACGCGGCGCACAGGTCTACAAGTCCGACATCAAGGAACTCAAGAACGAGCTGCTCGGCATCACCGAATCCGACGGCGTTTATCTTGCCAACGTTCGCTTTACGGGCAGGATTGAAATCGACGGTGAAATAGAGGAGTTCGACGAGACTTGGATCCTCGAAAAACCAGTCGACGGCAACGAAGGCTGGCTCCTGGGAGGCATTCAGCAGAACGCCTGACGGACAGTCGCTTTTTGTCACGAGTTTGTCATGTGAAACCGCGCCCTTTTCCTCTGCCTGAGGGAAAGGGCGCGTTTTTTTTGATCTCGATGAAACAATGGTCGATTGGTGTCTCGAAGGGCGGATTTTTTGCCTTTTGAGAGATACGGCGAAAGACAATAAGCCCTACAATTCGCGCGAATAAACAAGGTTTTCCGTTCAACGTCGTTTTATGAGGAAATATGTGAGATGGCGCTGATTGGTTTTGTAATGCTCTACATGCTGGCGACGATCGCCATCGGTCTCTACGCCGCCACGCGTGTGAACAATACGAGTGATTTTGCCCTTGCAGGGCGCAGTCTTCCGTTGCCTATGGTCATTACGGCAACGTTTGCCACCTGGTTTGGTTCTGAAACCATTCTCGGACTTCCGGGCCGGTTCATCGAGAGCGGCATTGCGGGTGTGATCGAAGAGCCGTTCGGCTCAGGCATGGCTCTGATTCTGGTGGGCATGTTCTTCGCGCAGAAGCTCTACAAGCTCAATATTCTGACGATTGGAGACTACTACCGCGAGCGCTACGGGCGCGGTGTTGAGATTCTGTGCACGCTGTTCATCGTTCTTTCCTATCTGGGATGGGTCGGGGCTCAGGTCGCGGCGCTGGGCCTTGTGATCAACCTGATTACAGAGGGCTACATCTCCGTGTCCGGGGGCATGGTGATCGGCACTGTCGTAGTGCTCGCTTACACCATGTACGGCGGCATGTGGTCCGTTGCGGTCACCGACTTCGTGCAGATGATCATCATTGTGCTCGGCCTCGTGGCTATTCTGTTCTTTGCCTCTGATCTCGCCGGCGGATTCGGCAAGATGATCGGCTACGCGCATGAGCGCGATCTCTTCAATGCGTTGCCGGAGCCGACTGCCACGGGATGGCTTTTTTGGATATCCGCCGCCATTACGATGATGATCGGCTCGATTCCTCAACAGGACGTCTTTCAGCGCGTCATGTCCGCCAAAAACGTGCAGACGGCTGTAGCGGGCCCCATCATCGGCGGCTGCGTCTATATCCTTTTTGCATTCGTGCCGATGTTCATCGTCATTGCCGCCATTCTCGTGATGCCCGGCAGCGCCCAGGACATGCTCGCCGCCGATCCTCAGCGCCTGCTGCCGACGCTCGTGCGCGATCACATGCCTCTTTGGCTTCGCGTGCTCTTCTTCGGCGCCGTGCTTTCAGCCGTGATGTCGACGGCATCGGCCACGATGCTGGCGCCGTCGACGGCTTTTGTGAGCAACATTCTTACGCATTTCGTTCGCCTGAACGATCGGAACATGCTTCGTGCCATGCGCTGGACCGTATTCGGTTTCGCCATCATGGTTTTGTCGTATTCGCTTTTTGTCGAAGGTACGGCCATTTATGACATGGTGGCCATGGCCTACCAGTTCCCGGTGATCGGCGCCTTCTGGCCGCTCGTCTGCGGCCTTTACTGGAAGCGCACGACCCGTCAGGGCGTCTGGTGGTCGATGCTTTTGGGCGCCGGTGTTTGGACGGTGTTGACGACAACGTCGTTGGGCGATGTCTTCCCGAATGTTCTCGGGGGCTTTCTTGCAGCCGGATTCGGCATGGTGGCGGGTTCTCTTGCACCGACTCGAGGCAACCGCGACTATCTGACCTGGTGGCAGGAAAAGAATCGTGACAATGTTGTCAATGAACCTCTGATGCCCAAGCCGGCTGTCGTTCCGATCAGTACGCCGGCCTGATAAAATTCATTAGCCAGTCACAGGCGGGAGCCCTCGATGAGGGCTCCCGCCTCTTGTTTTCAGAGTCACGCAATTCAGGGGCGAGCACATTCATGAATATCGTCATTCTTGCTGCCGGCATGGGCAAGCGCATGCATTCCAGACTGCCCAAGGTTCTTCAGCCTCTTGCAGGGCGCCCCATGCTTGACCATGTGCTTGATGCCGTTGACGGCTTTGCCGCCGTCAAGACGGTTGTCGTGGGGCACTGCGCCGATGAGGTGCAAAAGCACTACGAAGACAGAACAGATCTGCAGTTTGCGCTTCAGATGCCGCAGCAGGGAACGGGCCATGCGCTGATGCAGGCATGGCCCTTGCTCGATCGCAGCGAGTCTCAGACACTGGTGTGTCTTGGCGATGTGCCGCTCCTGTCTGCCGGGACGATCGCTCGCATGCTTGAGGAGGCCGGAAGGAGCGAATTTGTCCTGCTTACCATTGAGATGAATGATCCGAAGGGGTACGGCCGCATTGTGCGCAATGCGGAAGGTGCGGTGAGGGCCATTGTTGAGGAAAAGGACGCGACCGAAGAGGAGCGCCGGATTCGCGAGGTCAATACCGGCATCATGGTGCTGCCGACGGCCCGCCTCGACGCTTGGTTGCATGCGCTCAAGAATGACAATGCTCAGCAGGAATACTACCTCACCGATCTCGTGGGCTTTGCGGCTGCGGACGGCGTACGAATTGCCGCCGTTCATCCGGACTATCCTTATGAGGTCGAAGGCGTCAATTCCAAGGTGCAGCTGGCTTCGCTGGAGCGCACCTGGCAGCGCGTGCAGGCCGAACGTCTGCTTGAGGGCGGCGTGACGCTGATCGATCCGGCTCGCATTGACATTCGCGGCGAACTGATTTGCGGACAGGATGTCCAAATCGACGTAGGTTGCATTTTCGAGGGCCGTGTTGAGCTCGGCAACGGCGTACGCGTGGGCGCATACAGCGTGATGCGCGACACCACGGTTGAGGATGGCGTTGAGATCCTGCCCTTCTGCCACTTTGAGGGGGCCGCGGTAGGCCGGGACTCGCGCGTTGGTCCCTATTCAAGGCTTCGCCCAGGCGCTGAGCTCACGGGCAATAACCACATTGGAAATTTTGTTGAAGTGAAGAAGTCCGTCATTGGGCAGGATTCCAAGGTCAACCATCTGACCTACATCGGCGATGCCGACGTGGGGGCTCGCGTCAACGTCGGCGCAGGCACTATCACCTGCAACTATGACGGCGTGAACAAGTTCCGCACAGTCATCGGCGACGATGCATTCATTGGTTCCGACACTCAGCTCATTGCGCCCGTTGAGGTCGGCGCGGGGGCTACGATTGGTGCTGGTACGACGCTCACGAAAAACGCGCCCGCGGGCAAGCTCACGCTTTCGCGTGCACGTCAAATGACCATCGACGGCTGGACGCGTCCGGTCAAAAAGAAGTAAAGATTAGACAAAAGGAGCCCGGGCGGCATCAATTACCGTCCGAAGCATGTTTGGAGAGAAAAAATATGTGTGGTATCGTCGCCGCCGCGAGTTATCGTGATGTTGTGCCCATGCTTTTGGAAGGCCTTCGCCGCCTTGAATATCGCGGTTACGATTCCTGCGGAGTTGCAACGCTTGACAACGGCGTCCTCAAGAGGGCTCGTACCGTGTCCCGTGTGCACGAACTTACCGAAAGAGTTGCCGAAGACGAAGTGAAGGGCAACGTCGGCATCGCGCATACGCGTTGGGCCACGCATGGCGCGCCGGAGGTCTGCAACGCACATCCGCATGTTTCGCGCAATCACATTGCGCTGGTCCATAACGGCATCATTGAGAATCATGAGGAGATCCGACGAGAACTTCAGGCCAAGGGCTATGAGTTCACGAGCCAGACGGACACGGAAGTAATCGCGCATCTGATCAACGACAACGATGAAGGTGACTTGCTCAAGGCTGTCATGGCGGCTGTCAAGCGTCTGCGCGGCAGCTATGCCATCGCCGTGATTGCCACCGATGAGCCTGGTCGCGTCATTGCCGCCCGCCAAGGGTCTCCCATGGTGGTGGGGCTGGGCGACGGCGAGAACTTCGTGGCATCCGATGCCATGGCGGTGGGCGGCACGACGGATCGGATTGTCTACATTCACGAGGGCGACGTCGTTGATATCCGTCCGAATGCATGGCAAGTCTACGAGCGAACGAAGAACGGCCAATTCCTTCCAGTCGTGCGAGAGGTTCGTGTCGTGCACGCTTATGCGGGTGCCGTTGAGCTCGGACCGTACCGCCACTTCATGCAGAAGGAAATCTTTGAACAGCCCCGTGCAGTGGGAGACACGCTCGAAGGCGTGGCCGCTTTTGCTCCGACGCTTTTCGGCGAAGATGCCGAAAAGATCTTCCGCAATACGAAGCGGCTGCTCTTCCTTGCCTGCGGCACTTCATACTATGCCGCACTCACAGCCAGGTACTGGATCGAGGAAGTTGCCGGCATTCCGTGCGACGTTGAAATTGCAAGCGAATACCGCTATCGCGTCTCCGTTCCGGATCCTCAGACGCTCGTCGTGACGATTTCTCAGTCAGGCGAGACGGCCGATACGTTGGCGGCTCTTCGTCATGCTCGTGACTATCTGGGCATGCGTCAGACACTCACCATATGCAACGTGGCTACGTCGGCCATGGTCAACGAAAGCCGTTTGGCGTACATCACACGCGCGGGCGTCGAAATCGGGGTTGCATCTACGAAGGCCTTCACGACGCAACTCACTGCTCTGTATCTTCTGGCGTTTACGCTTGCCAAACTCAATGGCCGTCTCACGCAGGAAGATGAAGAGGCGGAGCTCAAGCACCTGCGTCATTTGCCGGCGGCCATGAGTGCCGTGCTGGCGCTCGAACCTCAGATCATGGCTTGGGCGGAAAGTTTTGCTGCCAAGCAGCATGCACTATTTCTTGGTCGAGGCGTGCACTACCCGATTGCGCTAGAGGGCGCCTTGAAACTCAAGGAAATAAGCTACATTCACGCAGAAGCCTATCCGGCCGGCGAGCTCAAGCACGGGCCGCTTGCGCTTGTAGACCGCGAAATGCCGGTCGTCACGGTCGCTCCAAACGACCGCCTGCTCGAAAAGCTCAAGAGCAACATGCAGGAGGTTCGCGCCCGTGGCGGCGAACTTTATGTCTGCGCCGACGGTGATTCCGTCATTGAGTCGTCCGATGGCATGCACGTCATCCGCTTGCCCGAAAACTATGGACGACTGTCTCCCATCCTCCATGTGGTACCGTTGCAGCTGCTTGCCTACCATACGGCGCTTGCTCGCGGCACGGATGTGGATAAGCCCCGCAATCTGGCCAAAAGCGTGACGGTTGAATAAGCCGCCAATTCTTCTGGAGAAAGAACGGCCTCAGTTCAGTCAAGACTGGGGCCGTGTCTCTTATGGGGCGCGAAAATGCGGCTAGCCTCCTGCCATGAAGGTGCGGATGCCCGAGCCGATGAACTGCACGCCGATGCAGATGAGCAGGAAGCCCATCAATTTGCTTAGGACGAGCGTACCCGAAGGGCCGAGACGGCGGGTCAGAATGTCGGAATAGCGCATGACTGCCCAAGACGCCATGGCGGTGAAGATGATTGCAAGCACCGTCCATGCAAAGGCAATGGCAATGTCTGCATAGTTGGAGAGTTCTGCAATCTCGGTGGAGAAGCCGATCACGACGGCGATCGTGCCCGGACCTGCAATGCCTGGCATGGCAATGGGGAAAAAGGCATAGTCGTCCTTGTCGCGTCGCACGATGGGCGCTTTGTTGGGTGAGCTGCCGCCGAAGAGCATTTGATAACCGATGGCCGCAACGACGAGACCGCCCGAGATTCGCATGGCGCCGTAGGAGATGCCGAAAAAGGCGAGCAACATATTGCCGCCAACGAGGCTGACGGCCATGATGATGCCGGCGTAGATGCCAGCCCAGTTCGCCTGTTGGCGACGGCGTTCTTCGGACATGCCCTGCGTCAGGCTGACGAAGAGCGGGAGCTTCGAAAGCGGATTGGTGATCACTAGCAGAGACACCAGGCCGCCGAGAAAATATTGAAAATGGATGGCTTCCAACATGATTTTGCTGAGGACCGGCACCTAGTCGGAAAGGGGCGCCGAAAACGGATGCGTCACATTAAGACATTGCGCCGGGTTTTGCAAGACGTGAGCAGTTTGTCGTATGCGAGCGAGCGTTTTGGCAGGTCGGATTAGGCGGACGCCCTAGGGACTTCGCGTTAGATACGGAATAACCATTAAGAAAATCCGCTAAAAGCGTCCGAAGTGCCTTATTATTGGGAGTCCTTCAAAACGGCCTTCTTGGGAGTCGTTTCTGATGACGATCAGGGCCTCCTTCCGGAGGCTTCATCCAGAAAAAAAACACGGTCGGCGAAATCATTTGCCAGCCAACCCGGAGACCTCATAAATGTCCGCGGCTTCTGCAAACCATAAAACTCCGATTTACAAGGTGCTGTACTTTCAGGTGATCTGCGCCATTGTCATCGGCATCCTTCTGGGCTTCCTTGCACCGGATATCGGTGCTCAGATGAAGCCTTTCGGCGACGGCTTCATCCGCCTCATCAAAATGATCATCGCTCCCGTGATCTTCTGCACGGTCGTGACCGGCATCGCCGGCATGGAGGACATGAAGAAGGTCGGCAAGACCGGCGGGCTAGCGTTGCTCTATTTCGAGGTCGTTTCGACCATTGCCCTCATCATCGGTCTCATCATTGTGAACACGGTTCAGCCGGGCGTCGGCATGCACGTTGATCCGAGCACGCTTGATCAAGCTGCGGTGTCTGCCTATACGGGACCGGGCAAGATGCAGACAACCACTGAATTCTTGATGAATGTCATTCCCAATACCGTGGTAGGCGCTTTTGCCAACGGTGACATTCTGCAGGTGCTCTTCTTCTCCATCCTTTTCGGTTTTGCGCTGCACAAGTTCGGAGGTCGAGGCACGCTGATCTTCGACGTGATCGAAAAGTCGGCTCACGTTCTCTTCCAAATTGTCGGCATGATCATGCGCGTGGCTCCGCTGGGCGCCTTCGGTGCGATGGCCTTCACCATCGGCAAGTACGGCATTGCCTCGCTGCTGCCGCTTGCCAAGCTGATGGGTACGTTCTATCTGACTTGTCTGCTTTTCATTTTCGGCGTGCTTGGAACTATCTGCCGCATTCACGGCTTCTCGATCATGCGCTACATTTCCTACATCAAGGAAGAGCTCTTGATCGTGCTTGGCACGTCTTCGTCCGAATCCGTGTTGCCCCGCATGATGACGAAGATGGAGCTCGCAGGCGTGTCCCGTTCCGTTGTCGGGCTTGTCATTCCGACGGGCTACTCCTTCAATCTCGACGGCACAGCCATATATTTGACGATGGCTGCCGTGTTCATCGCTCAGGCCTGTGATGTCTCCATGACGCTCACTCAACAGCTGACGCTGCTGGCCGTGCTGCTTCTCACTTCAAAGGGCGCCGCTGGCGTGACAGGGTCGGGCTTCATCGTGCTCGCTGCTACGCTCTCCGCAGTCGGGCATGTCCCCGTTGCCGGCCTCGCACTCATTCTCGGCATTGACCGCTTCATGTCCGAAGCCCGCGCGCTCACCAATATGATCGGCAACGGCATTGCCTGCGTCGTAGTCGGTCACTGGTGCCGGGAGGTGGACAATGACAAGCTCAAGGTCGTGATGCACAGCAAGAAGAAGTATCACGAAAGCGAAAAAGCGTCTTGATCGGGTTGTTATTCTTCTGACGTGAAAAAGGCTGCCTGAAAGGGCAGCCTTTTTTGCATTCGCGCTTCAGACGAGGACGCGAGGAACAGGGTCGGGCGGAATCTTACTTCTTGGCCTGAAGCTTGACGGGGATGAAGATGCGGCCGCCGCTGCGCTGAACAAGAAGAAGAACCTTGTCATCCTTGCACTGCTCAAGCAGGTCGTCCCGGCTCTTGAGAAGCTTGCCGTCAGCGCTCACGAGGATGTCGCCGGCGCGGATGCCGGCCTTGGCGGCCGGGCCGGAGACCTGAGTTACGAGCAGTCCGGTGGTTTCAGCCTTCTTCTCCTCTTCCTTCGTGAGCGGGCGAGCCGTCACGCCGAGACGAGTTTCATTGGCGGCCGTGGCCTGCTTCTCATCAGCAGCCTTGTTGGAGCCGACGGTGACTTTGATTTCCTGCTCCTTTCCGTCGCGGAAGACCGTCATCGTGACTTCAGTGCCGGGACGAATGGTGCTCACCAGCGAAGGCAGCGTGACGGAGGAGGTGACCTTTTTGCCGTTGAGCGCCAGAATGACGTCACGTTCGCGCAGACCGGCCTTTTCGGCGGGACTGTCCTTTTCGGTCTTTGTTACAAGAGCGCCCTCAGGCGTCTTGAGACCGAGATTGTCGGCGAGCTCCTGATTGATTTCCTGAATATAGACGCCGACATAGCCTCGCGTGACACGGCCGTCCTTGACGAGCTGATCCTTGATCTGCATGGCCAGGTCGATCGGAATGGCGAAGGACAGGCCCATGAAGCCGCCGGAGGTTGAAAAAATCTGAGAGTTGATGCCGACCACTTCGCCCTGCATGTTGAAGAGCGGACCGCCGGAGTTGCCAGGATTGACGGCTACGTCAGTCTGGATGAACGGAACGTATTGGTCGCTCGGAAGGTTGCGGGAGAGAGCCGAAACGATGCCGGCCGTTACGGTGTTGTCAAGGCCGAACGGGCTGCCGATGGCGGCGACCCATTCGCCGACCTTGAGCTTGTTCGAGTCGCCCATCTTGAGAACGGGCAGGTCCTTGGCGTCGATCTTGATGACGGCGATGTCGGTCTGCTTGTCGGAGCCGAGCACCTTGCCTTTGAATTCGCGCTTGTCGGTCAGGCGAACGATGAGTTCATCGGCGCCTTCAACCACATGGGCGTTCGTCATGATGATGCCGTCGGAGGAGACGATGAAACCTGATCCCGTGCCGCGCTGTTCGGGGATTTCCTGCGGGCCGAAGTCGAAGGGCAGACCGAAGCGGCGGAAGATCTCGGCGCCGCGCGGGTCAAGGCCGGGGATGCCGGCATTTTCGATGGTGCGGGCGTTTCGGATCATCTGGATGTTCACGACGCCAGGGCCGTTGTCCTCGACAAGCTTGACGAAGTCGGGGAGCTGCACCTGCTGCTTGTCTTCAGAACCTCCGAAGATGTTGACGCCGGCAACGGCCGGGACGGCGAAGGAACTGATGACGGCCGTGACCGCTAAAGTGAGCGTCGCGGAGCGGGCGAATTTAGATGCAAACATGTTTTTTCCTGAGTGTGAGTCCCGGAAACCTCGCAACAGCGTTGCAAGGTCTCCTGATTGATCTAACAACTTTATCGCAAAAGGGATGAGACGGGTATCATCTACAGGTAATGGTTGTGCAAGATGGGTTAAATTTGTAACAGAGACGAGGGCTTGTCAGACAGTCGCGGCGACTGCGCCGAGCTTCGGGAGGCAAATGCGGAAAGTCGTTCCGCGCCCGTCCAGACCGTCATCTATCGTAATCGTGCCGTGATGAATGTCGACAATGCGCTTGACGATGGCAAGACCGAGACCGGTGCCTGAGGTTTTGGTTCCGAGTGCGCGATAGAAGCGGTCGAAGACGCGTTCGCGCTCTTCAGTCGCGATGCCTGGCCCGTTGTCGGAGATTTCGATGACGGCGCCGTCGGTCTCAGCGTCTGCCCGCGTGCGTATTTCGATGCGTCCTCCTTCTGGTGTGTAGCGCACGGCATTGTCCGTGAGGTTCGTCATCATGAGACGCACGGCGTCTTCAAGCCCTTCCGTTGACGCAGGCTCCGTGACGGCGCTGATCGTAATGTTCTTTTGGGAGGCGATGGGCGTCATGTCCTCGCATACGCTGTGGGCAAGACAGTCGAGCTTGATGGTGCACGCTGGATGCTTCGTGGAATCCGGGTCAAGGCGCGCCAGCGTTAAAAGCTGCTGTACGAGGCGGGTGGCCCTGTTGATGCCTTCGTTCAGCCGCATGAGACTCTTTTCGCGAGCCTCTTCGGTCTTGGCGCGTTGAGCCAACTGCACTTGAAGCTTAAGGGCGGTGAGCGGTGTGCGAAGCTCATGGGCGGCATCCGAAGCAAATCGCTGCTGTGCGGATAAGCTCTCACGCAGTCGGTCAAGCAGGTGGTTGATGGCGTTGACGAGGCCGGCGAGCTCAAGAGGCAGGCCCTTAGTCGAAATGGGTTCTAGCGATGTGGGCGAACGGCGTGCGACGGATCGAGCGGTTTTTTCAAGTGGCGCCAGGCCGCTGCCCACCACGATCCAAACTGCAATGGCGATGAAGGGCAGAAGCAGGCAGAGCGGCTGCAGGATGCGGAAGGCCGATGAGGCGGCTAGCTCGGTTCGTACGGCTGTATCCTGTCCCACCGTGATGATGAGAGCGCCAGCGGGAGATGAGTAGGTGCGCCAGTTGACGCCGTTGAGCTTGGCGCTGGCAAAGCCAGGTGCATCCGGAAGCGGCAGATAGGGCTGATCTTCGCGTTGCCAAACCGTGTTGTTGGCGGAGTCGTAGACCTGAACCACGATATGGTAGGACTGCGCGTCTCCGATGATGGTGAGGTGATCAGGATCGGCGAGCGGGAAGGTGTGGGTGACGGACTGCGCGAGCGATTCCGCCGTTTCCTTCAAGTGCGTGTCCAAAAATTGGTTGAACTCCGCCTGCGCGGAGAAAAACGTTGCTGCGGCCGTCGTGAAGCCGGCCGCTAGCAGTGCGCCGATCAGCGTGATCAGGAGCTTCCTGCGGATAGAGTGCATGAACTAGGTTTCGAGAAGGTAGCCGACGCCGCGGACGGTTTTGATGGCGCTGTCGGAAAGCTTCTTTCTCAGATGGTGAATGTGAACTTCGATAGCGTTCGAGCCAACGGTGTTGTCCCAGTTGTAGAGCTTTTCCTCAAGCTGGGAGCGACTCCAGACGACGCCTTGGCGTTCGGCAAGGGCGGCCAGCAGCGCATATTCCTTGGAGGAAAGAATGATGGGCTCGCCGTTGAATGTGACCTCGCGGGTGGCGGGAGAAATCTTCAGGGCGCCGCGTTCGATGACGGGGTCCGCGCGACCTGCAGAGCGGCGAAGCAGGGCGCGCACGCGAGCAGAGAGTTCATCAAGTTCGTAGGGCTTGATCAGATAGTCGTCCGCCCCGCTGTCGAGCCCCTTGACCCGGTCGTCAACGGTATCGCGGGCGGTCGTGACAAGCACGGGCGTCGGGTCTCGGCGGGCTCGGAGCTCCTTGAGAACCTGAAGACCGTCCTTGCCGGGGAGGCCCAGATCCAGGATGACAAGGGAGAACGGCGTGGTCTTCAGGGCGAGCAACGCGGATCGGCCGTCGCGAACCCAGTCAACCGCGTAGTCTTCGCTTTCAAGGAAGGCAACAAGGCTTTCACCGATCATGTCATCATCTTCAGCGACAAGAATTCTCATGTTTTTTCTCTTGATATCGTTGATGCAGGCGGCAGAGCGAAGTCCTCAAGACGACGGCCGCCGTCAGGACAAGCAACATGAGGCCAGGCAACGTCATTCTGACGTGCGTCAGCGTGGTCGTCGCTGTCATGAGCCGTTCGGCGGCAGGCATGAGGACAAGAGTCCAGAAGAGGGTCCATATCACAGTAAAGAGAACGGCATAGAGGCAGACCGCAGGCCTGCCATCGCTTTGCGAGGCTAGCGAGACGGTTCCGCTGAATCGCCATCCGAGTGCGGGCACGACCCTTGCGGCTGCGCCTGCCGGACCATGGTTCCGGAGCCATTGCCCTATTGTATAGTCGCAAGGCGAGCGCGGCGGGCTTTCTTTTTTCTTTTTGAGCTGCAGACCGATCTGCCAGAGCAGCATTGTGAGGCACGCGGAACCGAGCGCAACACTGGCCGCGGCCTCAACGGGGCCCGTGATGCGGGCTGTCGCGAAAAGCACCGCCATGAGGATGGCGGAAGTTCGATCCGCAAAGGCGAGAAGAAAAAGGATGGGAAGCGCCCAGTCGCTGATAAAATTCATGGCGATGCATTGGCGGAAAAGTCAAGGCATGATTATTGTAGAGGAAGAACTATGGAACCTCGGGTATATGAACCGTCCGACGGCACGCGAATCGTCGCGCACGTCGTTTATGGCCTGCATGCCGCCTCGATTCTGCTCGGGCTGCTGACAGGGGCCTCCATTGCAGGCGCCTTCATTTTTTCATGGCCTTCCATTCTGGCAGTGATCCTGAACTACATCTTCCGCGGGGATGCGGAAGGAACCTACCTTGAGAGCCATTTTGCCTGGCAGATCCAAACCTTTTGGCTGGCTGCTCTCTGGCTTGTCGTGACCGGACTTTTCGGCACGGCTTTGGTTTTCTTCGGGATCGGCCTCTTCATCTGGATTATCGGCTTTCTCGTGCTGGGCATTTGGATCGCCTATCGCATTGGGTACGGTTGGCTCAGGCTCGGACGTCATGCGGCGCTGCCTTTGTGAGCTGAATCGCGAGAAGGTGTAAAGGAATATAGAAATGGCTTTGGGAGCAACCGTCTACAAGGCGACGATTGACGTTTCGGACTTGGATCGGGACAGCTACGGCAACTACGTTCTCACGATCGCTCGCCATCCATCCGAAACAGAGGAGCGCCTGATGCTCCGCGTGCTGGCATTCTGCAGACTGGCGGGCGAGAGACTGGAATTTGGTCGAGGGCTTTCGACTGAGGGAGAGCCCGCGCTCTGGGAGATAGATGACACGGGAGCAATCGTGCAGTGGATCGAGGTGGGATGCCCGGATGTCAAACAGGTGAGAAAGGCGGCGGGTCGAAGCGAACATGTGCGGATCATTGCTTATGGCGAGGATCGCGTCGGTCCTTGGTGGGAAGGCAATAAGGGTGATTTCGCCAAAATCGGCAAGCTCGAGGTTGTCAGCGTGCCTGACGAACAAGTAACGGCACTGGCCTCAATGGCGTCGCGCAACATGAAGCTTGCGGTCACGATTCAGGACGGCATCCTCTGGATCAGCGACGATCATGATTCGCTTCAGATCGAGGTGACGATTCTGCAAGCCGAGCACGAACGGTATTCCGATTTTTAAACAAAACAAGTCGCCGGAATGGCGACTTGTTTTATAGTGCAGAATAGGGAAAGTCCCGGTGCGTCGGAAAAAATCAAGACGTTCGGAGACTGTCAGCCACGCGCCAGAACGCCCCTTCGAGATAAAGGCGCAGAGACTCGTCCGATACCGTCTCTTGCAGGGCTGTGCGCATGCAGAGCATCCAAGCGTCGCGGGCTTCGCTGTCAATGGCAAAGCATCGATGGCTCTCTCTCAACATGGGCATGCCGTGGCGCTCCTGATAGAGTGCCGGGCCGCCGAGCCAGGTGCTGAGAAATTCGGTCATCCTCAGCTCATACTTGGAAAGGTCCTCCGGATAAAGCCGGCGAAGTTTTTGCGCGTCCGGAAGTGTCTTCAGAGCCTTGATGTAGGCTTTGACCAGCCGAATGACACCCTCTTCGCCACCCAAGTGCGCGTAGAGAGAATTGAGATTCGACATGACGGCATTTCCCCTTATAAAAATACCTGCCAAGCGCCGATCAACAGCATGCTCCAACCGACCGGCAGCGAGAGCAATCTGCGCAACCAACGGTTTTCCGGAGCGAAGCCGAAGCCGCAGATCCAGCAGATGCTCATGCCCATCATCA
>ERZ791927.1643-NODE-1643-length-16568-cov-6.283353_pt1 | contig 16568 bp, 14 predicted proteins | sample MGYA00510130_ERZ791927 | MGnify/ENA primary metagenome ERZ791927 (study PRJEB30046, sample SAMN00792055) | human gut metagenome | study: EMG produced TPA metagenomics assembly of the A metagenome-wide association study of gut microbiota in type 2...
CGCATCACGGGCGTCTCCCCGCTGCAGGTCGCACCCGGCATCAAAAGCGGCATCAACATCCGCATCGACGACCCCGCGCAGCTCGGCGCAGACCTGTTGGTCGGCGCGGTCGCCGCGCTGGACAAATATCCGCTGCCCTGCATCATCTGGGATCTCGGCACGGCGACCACCGTTTCGGTGCTGGACAAAAACGGCACTTTCTGCGGCGGCGCGATCCTTGCGGGCATTTCCACCGCCATGGACTCGCTGAGCACGAAAACGTCGCTGCTCCCCCGCATCCGTCTTGAACCCCCCGCGCACGCCATCGGCAGAAACACCGTCGAATGTATGCAATCGGGCGCGGTGTTCGGCACGGCAGCGCTCATCGACGGGATGAGCGACCGCTTCGAAGCGGAAATGGGCAGCGAAGCCACTGTCATTGCCACAGGCGGGCTGGGACGCGAGATCGCCCCCTGCTGCCGCCATCGGGTGGTGTATGACGAGCATCTGCTCATGCAGGGGCTGCGCATCCTTTTCGAGAAAAATCGGCAGTAAGGTGTCCGGCGGCGGAACAGCGAAAGCGCTCCAGCCGCAAACGACGCTTTTTGCAATATAAAAAACGCCGCATCCCGTCGGGAGCGGCAGTTGGAGGAACACTATGAAAACCAAGCAAAGCACCTTTTCCCTTGCGATCACCGCGATGTTCTGTGCCATCATCATCGCGCTGACCTTCATCCCCTACACAGGCTACATCACCTATGGACTTTTGAGCATCACCACGCTGCACATCCCCGTCCTGCTCGGCACGACGCTGTTTCCGAAGCGCGGGCTGCTGTTCGGCACGGTGTGGGGCGTGACCTGCCTGCTCTATGCGCTGGCAAACGGCACAGCCGACGCCGCCATCTTCCTAAACCCGCTCATTTCCGTCGTGCCGCGCATGCTGGTGGGACTGCTTGCGGGTCTGTATTTCATCGGCTTTTCCAAGCTCTTTTCGCGCTTTCTGTCCCCCGAAAAGGCAGGGACGGTCGCAGCGCTTGTCACCGCCGTGCTCGGCACGCTGACCAACACCGCGCTGGTGCTGTCCGCCATTTCGCTGTTCGGCACAGGCGCTTTGAACCTCGGCGCAACCCTCAAAACCATTCTGCAAACAGCGCTGGCGCTCAACGGCGTTGTGGAGACGACGGCGGCAGCGGTGCTGGTGACGACGCTGTACCCCGTGCTCAGAAAAACGCTCAAACGGTATTTATAACATCGCATCCAAAAGCAGCATCTCCCGCGCCTTTTCATAGATCGCGGGCATCTGCTCGACCGGCAGCGGGTTGACCCCGCGTCCCATCTCGATGGTGAAGCCGGGGCGGTGAAACGTGTCGATGAACCAATCCTTGAACCCGCCGAAAGCGGCGGCGCCGTCTGGCTTTGCCGTGACATAGCCGGATGCGGACGCCAAAATTTCCGCCATCATGCGGGAAGCAACGGGCGTGTGCGCGCCGTATTGCCAATAGATCTCCTCGCCCTGCGTATGCAGCGCCGTGACATGACGGAACCGCTGCCGTCGGCAAAGGGCGCAAAGCGACGCCGTTTCCGGCTCGCTTTCGGGATGTGTACCGCGAAAGCGGCGCGCCGCGGGCGCTGTCGGCATGTCGGCATTTTCCGTGTCAAACCCTGCGTCGAAGTTGTGGTTGATGTCCACACCGCGCGCGTTTGCCTGCCAGTTGCCGGGGATGTCGCCGCCGCGCGCATGCACGCTGTCGGCATAGACGCCCGCGCTCGCACTGCCGTAAAGCGCAATGTCCGCGCCGTCGGGATTGACGAGCGGCACGAAAAACAGCGTGCGCCCCATGAGTGCGCGGCGCACCTCGACCTGTGCCATGGTTTTTCCCGTGCGCAGATTTTCGCAAAGCTCTTCCAAAAAGCGCAGCAATATAAGCGCCGTGATCCACTCCTGTCCGTGGAACGCCGCAGAAAACAGCACCTGCCCCGTCGCACGCGGACCGGGGCAATCCAGTATCAGCGCCGTCAACTCCCGCCCGCAGGCACTGCCGCCGACGGGAACGCGCTGTAAAAAACGATAGTGCGCGCAAAGCGCTGCTATGAGTCCCTGCACCGTGCCGCTGCCCGCTGGCTGCGGCTGTATCAAGCTCTTCATGCCGTTTCACTCCTATACAATAGGTGTATGCGGCAAGAACGGTATATAGAAGTACAGACAAAAGGAAGTTATGCACATGGATCTGACCGAAAAAACCGTTTCAAAGCGCACCGTCTATGAGGGGCGCATCCTGCGCCTGCGGGTGGACGAGGCGCTGCTGCCGAACGGCAAAACCGCCACGCGTGAGGTGATCGAGCATCCCGGCGGCGTCTGCGTGGCGGCGCTGACGGAAAACGACGAGCTGCTGTTTGTGCGGCAGTTTCGCTATCCATACGGCGAGCTGCTGCTGGAGCTGCCGGCGGGCAAGCGCGACAAGGGCGAGGACCCGCTCACGACCGGTAAACGCGAACTGCACGAGGAGACGGGCTGCACCGCCGACAACTTCCTCTCCCTCGGCACGCTCTATCCCTCTCCCGGCTATTTCAATGAGATCATTTTTCTGTATCTCGCGACGGGACTGCACGCGGGCGATATGCAGCCCGATGAGGACGAATTTTTGGAAGTCGAGCGCATCCCGCTCGAAAAAGCCGTGCAGATGGTGATGGACGGCGCGCTGCCCGACGCGAAAACGCAAACGGCGATTTTGAAGGTGTGGCAACTGCGGCAGCTGCACAAGATATAAAAAGCGAGCGACCCCGAAAGTGTCCCTCTCTTTTCACTTTGTTTACGCTTTCAGAAGCGCGCCCGCCGCGTCCGCCAGCGTTTTTGCCAGCGCGTCCGCCTCGTCGGCGCTCTTGCCCGTCGCGGTGATATACGCTTTCACCTTCGGCTCGGTGCCGGACGGACGGAAAATGACGCCCGCGCCGTCTTCCAAACGGAACGCCACCACATTGGACTGCGGCAGCTCCAGCGTTTCCTTCTTGCCCGTGGCATAGTCCTCGGAAAAGGACGCGCGATAGTCGGCAAAGCCAATGACCGCCAGCCCGCCGATCGCCGTCGGGCGGTCGGTGCGCAGCCGCTCCATGATGTCCACCATAGTCTTCATGCCCGCCGCACCCTCAAACTGGGCGTTGACCAGCAGATGCTTGAAATGCCCCAGCTCGTCGCAAAGCGCCGCATAGACATCGAGAAGCGACTTGCCCTGTTCGCGATAGAAAGCCGCCATCTCGCAAATGAGCATTGCCGCGACCACGGCATCCTTGTCACGGACATATGTCCCCGCCAAATAGCCATAGCTTTCCTCAAAGCCGAGGATATACCGTTCGGGATGCCCCGCTTTTTCCAGTCTGCCGATCTGCTCACCGATATATTTGAAGCCTGTGAGCACCTCGCGCATCTCACAGCCGTATTTCGCGGCGATGCGGGCGGCAAGGTCGGTTGTGACGATGGTCTTGACCGCCACGGGATCAGCGGGCAGCGTGCCCGCCGCCTTCTTGCAGGACAAAATGTAGTTGAGGAGCAGACAGCCAACCTCGTTGCCGCTCATGAGCACATATTCCGTGCCCTTTTTCACCGCAATGCCCACGCGGTCGCAGTCGGGATCGGTCGCCAAAAGCAGATCCGGCTGTTCCTTTTCCGCCAGCTTCAGCGCACAGGCAAACGCCTCGCGGATCTCGGGGTTCGGATAGGGCGCAGTTGGGAAATCGCCGTCGGGCAGTTCCTGCTCCGGCACGACCGCCACACGCTGCACCCCGATGCGGCGCAGAATTTCACGCACAGGCAGGTTGCCCGTGCCGTTTAGAGGCGTATACACCACGCGCAGCGGCACGCGCCGACAGATACCGGCGTTGACCTGCTGCTTTTCGACCTCGGCAAGATATGTCTCGATGACGTCCTCGCCGATCGCCGTGATATCGCCCGCAGCGACCGCTGCGGCATAGGACACGGTTTTTGCACCGAACACGTCCACGCGACGGATATAGTCCGTCACCTCGTTTGCGTCGGCATCGGTCATCTGACAGCCGTCCGCGCCGTAGCACTTATAGCCGTTATACTTCGCGGGGTTGTGGCTGGCGGTGATCATGATGCCCGCCTGGCAGTTCAGCGCCCGCACCGCATAGGACAAAAGCGGCGTCGGCTCCAGCTGCGGATAGATATATGCCCTGATGCCGTTTGCGGCAAGGTTCGCCGCAGCCGCCTTGGCAAATTTCGTCGACTTGTGGCGCGAATCATAGGAGATCGCCACCGCCGACGAAGCATAATGCGCCTTCAGATAGTCGCAAAGCCCCTGTGTCGCTCTGCGCACCGTATAGATATTCATGCGGTTATCGCCCGCGCCGATGATGCCGCGCAGACCGCCCGTGCCGAATTCCAGCTCTCTGTAGAACCGCTCATAGATCTCGTTTTCGTTGCCGTCGATGGCGGAAAGCTCTGCGGAAAGATCCGCGTCCTCTGTCGCTTTTTCGCGCCACAGCCGATAGCTGTCCAAAATGTGCTGATCCATGTGTATACCTCCTTTACTGTCTATTGTCAGTATACACGATTTTTCCGCGTTTGTAAATCGAAATCCGTCGCAAATATATGGATTTACAGGTACTGACGGTAGCCGTCGCCGTATTGCAGACAGCGCGACACCCGCGACAGCGTCGCCGAGGAGATGTCCGTCTCCTCGATCACCTGGTTATAGGTCTTGCCCGCCTTGAGCAGCCGCGCCGCGCGGATACGCTGTGCCATCTGCTCGATTTCCTTTTGGGTGCAGAGATCGGCAAGCAGCGCGCGGCAGTCGTCTGCCGTTTTCACGGATGCCAGCACCCGATACAGATCCTCGATCATGTCCGCACCGACCTTGTGTTCCACCACAGTGACCCCTCCCTCAAAATTGCTCTTTGCGCAAAAACGCCTTGGTTTTTTCCGACTTGGGGTTGCCGAACACCTCGGCGGGTGTTCCCGCCTCTTCGATAACGCCGTCCGCCATGAACAGCACCTTGTCCGACACATTTTCCGCAAACTCCATTTCGTGCGTCACCACGATCATGGTGCTGTCCTTGCTTTTCAGCCCTCTGATGACCTTGAGCACCTCGCCCGTCAGCTCGGGATCGAGCGCCGAGGTCGGCTCGTCAAAGCAAAGGATGTCGGGGCTGAGCGCCAGCGCCCGCGCAATCGCAACGCGCTGCTGCTGTCCTCCGGACAGCTCGCAGGGATAGCTTTCGCTTTTCCCCGCCATGCCGACCTTTGTAAGCAGTCTGTCCGCCTGTGCGTCGATGGCGGCAGCCGCCTCGCGTACGGTGGTCGCGCCCTCAAAGCTGCCGTCTTTCTTGAGCATTTCCCGCGCCAGCAGCATTTTCGCCAGCGTGACATTCTTTTTCACCGTATATTGCGGGAAAAGATTGAACTGCTGAAACACCAGCCCGAAATGCAGCCGCCGCGCTCTGATCGCCGCCTCGCTTTGCGTCGTGCGATCCGCCGCGTCAAACAGCGTCTCGCCGTTCACGCGAATGACGCCCTTTTCCGGCGTCTCCAAAAAGTTGAGGCACCGCAGCAGCGTCGTCTTGCCGCTGCCCGAGGAGCCGATCACCGACAGCACCTCGCCCTTTTCAAGCGAAAAGCCGATGCCGCGCAGCACTGCCGTTTTGCCATAGTGCTTGTGGATGTTTTCTACCTCTAAAACCGGCATGATGCTCCCCCCTTAGCTCCGAAAATAGTTCAGCCGTTTCTCCAGATAGCCGAAAAGCAGCGTCAGAACGCCGGAGAACAGCAGATAATACAGTCCCGTGAAGAACAGCGGCCAAATGAGGCCGGCGGATTTGATGAACGCCTCGCCTGCCCAAATGATCTCATACACAGCGATAACGCGCGCAAGCGACGTGTCCTTCACAAGCGTGATGATCTCGTTGCTCATGGGCGGCAGGATGCGCTTTACGACCTGCTTTAGCACGATGCGGAAAAAGATCTGTGTGCGCGTCATGCCGAGCACCTGTCCCGCCTCATACTGTCCCTTTGGGATGGACTGGATGCCGCCGCGATAGATCTCGGAAAAATAGCAGGCATAGTTGAGAATGAACGCCACCAGCACCGCGATAAAGCGGCTGGCGTTGCCCGTGCCCCAAAGATTGTAGTGAAACAAAAGTCCCGGCCCATAGTAAATGACGATGAGCTGCAGCATCAGCGGCGTACCGCGCACGACCCACACGATGGCTTTCACCAGCATCCGCAGCGGTGAAAAACGGCTCATCGAGCCGAACGCGACAAGAAGCCCCAGCGGCAGCGCGCCGAGCAGCGTGCAGCAGAAAAGCTCCAGCGTTTTCAGAAATCCGTTGTTGAGCGAGCCTATAACCTCAGAAAACATATCTATTCTACCTCAAAAATGAAAGGGATTTGACGCGCCTCAAAGGCAGAGACTGCCGTCCCTGCCTTTTTTTATATGGCGCTTTGGTTTACTGTGCGATGATGGACTCCTGCACACCGTATTTCTTGGCAGTCTCCATCATGCTGCCGTCCGCATATGCCTTCTTGAAGAAGTCGTTGAGCTTGCCGACAAGATCGGAGTCCTTGCGGAAGCCGACGCCGTATTCCTCGCTGTTGAGCGCAACCGTATAGGCAAGATCGGGATAGCTCGTGCCCTCACCGATCATAGCGCCCGCCATCAGAAGGTCAATGATACTGGCATTCGACGTGCCCGCGGCAACTTCCTTGAGCGCGTCCGCCTGTGTGGTGAGCGCGGTCATGTTCCAGTTGTTTTCCTTTGCCTGCTTCTCACCGGCAGAGCCGCCCTCAACCGCGAAGTTCAGCGCAGAAAGGCTCTCCTTGGTGGCATATTTGTCCTTGTCCGCCTTGTTCACGACCACAACCTGCGCGTTCTTGCAATAGGCGTTCGAGGTGCCCATCGCCGCTTTCACACCGTCGTCCAGCGTCATGCCGTTCCAGACAACGTCGATGGTCTTGTTGTTCAGCTCCATCACCTTGTTGTCCCAGTTGATCTCGATGAACTCGACCTCAACGCCAAGCTCCTTGGCAAACGCCGTCGCCATGTCCGCGTCGAAACCGATCCACTTGCCGCTGCCCTTTGTCTCCTCATAGTCCATCGGCGCAAAGTCCGTGATGCCGACGATGAGCTTGCCCTTTTCCTTGACATACTCCGCGTCTGTCTTTTCGGTGTCCTTGCTGCCGCAGCCGGTGAGTCCCAGCGTCAGCACCATCAGCAGTGCCAAAACCAATGCAAATCCTTTTTTCATTTTCAAAACTCCCTTTCGTAATTCCCGTTTCGGGTTTGTCGATGGGTGTATTATACTTCACTTCGCTAAAGTTGTAAAGTGTTTTTTGACAAATTTTTGCGATTTGGAGAATATTCCATGCGAAAGCCGTTTTACAGAAAAATAACTGTGCAGGTTGTCCATAAAACGCCGACGCCAGCCCCGGCCGACGGTTTTCCCCTTGAAAATATCGCCGAGATGTGGTATAGTGTAGTTACCGTTTCTGCGAAAGGAGCATGCGCCGTGGACGACTTGAAACTGATCGTTGCCGCCAACATCACCGACCTGCGCAAGAAAAACAACATCACCCAAGCCGAGCTGGCGCAGCGCCTGAACTATACCGACAAAGCGGTCTCCAAATGGGAGCGCGGCGAGTCACTGCCGGATGTGGCGGTTTTGAAGCAGATCGCCGACATCTTTTCGGTCAAGATCGACTATCTTGTCACCGCGGAGCACCCCGACAAAGCGCCCGAGCCGCCCGCCGCCAACCGACGCCGCCTGCGCAATCACCGCTTGATCGCGGGCATGTCGATCGTGCTGGTGTGGCTCATCGCGACCTTTGTGTTTGTCAACATCCAGCTTGTGCTCCCGAATCTTGTGCACCAGTGGCTGGCGTTCGTGTTCGCCGTGCCCGTGAGCTGCATCGTTTGGCTGGTGTTCAACGCAGTGTGGTTCAACAGAAAGCGCAACTTCCTCATCATTTCGCTTTTGGTGTGGTCGATTTTGGCGTGTGTCTATCTGAGTCTCCTCTGTTTGGCACAGTATAACGCCTGGCTGCTGTTTGTCATCGGCATCCCCGCACAGATCATCATTTTTATGTGGTCGGGCATCCGTCTCAGAAAATAACACCCACAAACAACAACGCGCGACACAGAAAATACCATCTGACGCAGAGAACAGCATCCGGCAAGGAAAATCATATATACCTTACACGTAAAAAAGGACAGACACCGCTGTGTCTGTCCTTTTTTGCTGCCGCACTTTCCTCTTTGAAAAAAGAGAAGCCGCCTGCGTGCACTCGCGCGAAAAGAAAAATGCCTCGGCAGAAACTGCCGAGGCATTTTGGGGTTTTCCTTAGGCTTTCGCCTCGTTATAGGTCATCGAGACCATGTCGGAATAGATGAACGTGCCGTCTGCCAGCTGCAGGTATGCACGCGAGCATACCTTGACGTCGGGCGCCTGATCCAAACCGGTGACCTGCACAGCGATGTCGACATAGGCGTTGCTGTAGTCATAATACTTGTTCGCCGAAAGGACGCTGCGCTGGACAATATAGCTGCCGGGGGTAGCCAGATCACAGGTCAGCTTTCTGCCATTCAGCACCGTATCCAGTGCCAGCAGCATGCCGTAGTCCGCAACCTCGGTGGCGACACCGTCAATGTCGGTATAGACCTTGCCGTCCTCGCCGGTGTAGAGGTTGACACGGTTCACGAAGCGCAGCGCTTCTTTCTCCGCGTTCACCTGCGTGCCGATGCACGCGATGGAAACCGCGCCCTCGTCGTGCGGCGTATAGAACTCTGCCTTAAAGGTCGCATCGCCCTTGGAATAGAACAGGAAGCTGTCCGCGTTGTAGTCATCCGTGCGGAAGCCGACGCGCGTCGGATACAGCTTGGTGCCGTCGGCATCGGTGCCGCGCAGCGTGTCGGGCTTCAGCTGTTCGTCCGCATCCGGATGAACCGTGACCTTCCATGCGAGATAGCCGTCTTTGGTCGCATCGTTGTTCGCCGCACGCTCAACCGTGAGCTTGCCGCCCGCAGACTGCACCGCCTTGCCGATGTTCAGACCGCCGACCTGAATGCTCATGGGATACAGATTCGGTGCCTTGCCGGCAAAGCCCTGCGCAAAATAGCCCGCTTCGTTGTTCTTGAGCGTTGCGCGGAAGTTGTGGTCCGTGCTGTCCTTCGTGACCGTGCCGGTGAGCGTGTCGCCGTGCACTTCCACGCGCACAACCAGCGTGGGGTTGGAAGACGTATAGTCATAGGTGGCAAGTACCGTCTCCGTGCCGTTGTCATACAGGGTGACACCGGTGAGCGTGATCTTCAGGAAGGACGTGTTGTTCAGCGGTTTCCTCGCCTCGTCGGTGAACTTGCCGGGCGCCTTCATGCGGAAGCCGAAGAGTCCCGCCGCATCGCCGGAATCGGCAAAACGGAAGTTCATCGTGGCGACGCAGTCAAGTCCCTTCATCTGCTGTCCCTCAGCCGTTTTCGGCACGAGAGACGCAATGTTGGTGAGAGAGGTCGTATCGCTGTCAAGCGTGACATCGGAGGTCTTGGTGAACTGTGCCCAGCCCCAATACAGAGCGTGGCTGTACCAGCCCTTTTCATCCGCGTCGTTGCCGAACACGGAGGAATGCTTGACATACTCCGCCTCATTCTGATAATAGAGGTCATAACGGGAGTTGAGATATGCCTTGATGCTGTCATAGACACCCTTGCTCTTCGCAGTGGCAACATCGATATACGGATTACCGCCGACATACTTATTTGTAGCGGTATCCCAGCCACCGGAAGCCTGCAGACCCGCCTCGGTCGTCACAACGGAAACATAGGCTTCTTTTGCGATCTCGTCCGCATCACGCTTGTTGCCGTCGCGGTCAAGCAGGTTCAGACGGATGTCGGCAAGACCGACCTCGGCACCGCAGGCACTGTAGTACAGATAGCCGCCGCTGAGACGGTTGATCGTCTTCGTGGTCTCAAACAGCACCGCATCGGTGTAGAGATCCGTGACCTTCACCGTCAGCACATTGGCGACCGCCTTCACATAAACATGCAAATTCCAAGCATCGTTACCGCCGTTGTTCCAAGCGGTGTATTCATTGCAATAGCTGCCGTCAGACTGTACGATACAGGTGGATTTTTTCGCTTCATTCGCGAAACGATAGGAATAGTCCACCGCAATGCCGTCATAGATGCCGATGCCTTTCTTGTTAATGAGGATGGCATCCTTGTTGTTTTTGGTGCCGTGATATCCCTCTGCCGGTCTGCCCGCCTCGTCGGAACGGAACGCGAGCAGCACAGCGATTTCATCGCCATTGATGGAATCTTTGTTGAAGTTGAAGTTGACGTCAAACTCGGTCTCGAAGTTTGCAGTCTTGACCGCCTCGCCGTTCATCTTCGGCACAAGCGACATGGTCTTTCTGAGCATGGCGTCATTGCCGTAGCTGCCGCCGGAGAAGGTCGCTGTCAGCCAGTGTCCGGCAAGCAGCTTCCACTGTGCGTGATGTGCGCCGTCCGACTCATACATGCCGGAATCCTTCATGTTTGTATACGGATTTTCCAGCTGTGTGAAGCCGTTTTCCTTGGTCGCATAGAAATCGAATTTCTCGCGGAGATAATCGGCAGTCGCCTTGTCGGTCGCCTGCGTCTCATCGGAGAAGTCATAGGGATTGCCGGCACTCGTCAGATAGAAGAGATCGCTGCCGTTGTTGCGATAATAAGCACCGAAGCGATACTCCGCCAGATTGCCGAAGTTTGCGCCGTAGTCATAGCCGTCGTTCACATCGCTGAAATCGACAGCGTTGCCGTCCTTGTCAAGACGGGTGACCACGATGTTGCCGAAGCGTGCCGCGTTGTTGCTGCCGCCGAGAGACAGATAGCCGGAGCCGGTGCGGTTCGTCTGCTCGGTCGCCGTGAATTCCAAGTTGCCTTCGGTGTCGCTGATCGTGATGGTGACGTTTCTGCCGACCACACGCAGCTTCAGATGATGTTCGCTTGTGCCGAAGTTCACGCCGCTATTCTTGGCATAGATGCCCGCACGCGCGTTAGTCGTCGTGTTCTTCGTTGATTGATTCGTGAAAGTGACGATCGACGCGTCGTCCGCCGCCGTCCACTCATCATAGGTCTTGGTGCTCTTGTTGAAGATATAGCCGGAGGACAGCTTCAACTCGCTGTCGCCGCCGACAATATAGCCGCCGTAGGGCGAAATGGCAAAGAGCCCGGTGTCCACATTGCCTCTGCCGATCAGCGACGAGGGAGCGCGGAATGCCACCGTGAGGTTAGCATAGTCAAACGCCGCGTCGGGACGCAGGATGACATCCGCCTCCAGCTCAAAGTTTTCGAGCTGCGCCAGCGTGCCGTCCGCATTCTTGACAGTCATGGTGTCATTGTAACGATACATACCGTCGCCCGCCGCAGTGTTCGAGGGAGCAAAGAACTTGTTGGCGGAAAGCCCCCAGAAGTGCGTTCTGCCGGATGCGGACGCGCCGATATAGTCGATATACTCGGGGTAGTCCTTCACTTCTCGGGTGTCCGGCTTATAGATCTTGGTGGCATGCACAACGCTGCCCTTTGTGAACTGGTTGCCGTTGGCGTCCACATACATGCCGTTGACCTTCTGACGCCGGAAGAAATGACCCTCCTGCTGATAATAGAACGCAAACTTGCTCTCGAGATAATCGACAAGCGCGTCATCGTTCATGTCGATTTCATAGGTCGTATTGCCGAGCGTCAACGCTTTTTCGGCGTTGGTGTCAAAGCCCTCGGCATCATGATTTGCACTGTAGTAATACTTTTTGCTGCTCTCATCATACTTCACATCCGGCATGTCGGTGAACGAAGCCGTGAACTTCTCAACATCGGTGTTCAAAGACGCGGCATAGGTGCCGAAATCGACCAGCGCGCCGTCGTTGTCCAGCTCGGCGACTTCAAGGCTCTTGACCTTGAAAGGTGCATTGAAGAAGCCGAAGGAAACATAGCCCTCGGTGGTCTCATAGGCCTTGGCGACCGTGTAGAACACGCCGCCGGTGGCGGTGTCGGTCACGGTGATTGTCGCGGTGCCGTTCAGGGCTTTGACGGTCAGCGTGTAATCCTTGTCCAGCGTCAGTGCTTCCGCAAAACGTACACCTTTAGCGCCGAGTTTGACTTCGCTGGCGTTGGACTGCATGTTGCCCTCATCGGCAACGCTGGTGCCGCTGATGATGTCGCCCTTCTGATAGAAAGCGACACCCTCGTTGCCGGGAGCCTTATAGTTACCGGCGCCGTTGCCGAAAATGACGGTGTTACCGGTCGAACCGGCTTCATAGTCACCCTTGGTCATGTTCAGCCTGCCGGCTTCTGCTTCGTGGAAGTTGATGGCAACCGCATTACCGGCATTGCCCGTGTGTTTCGTGAAGCGGAAGGTGAGGGTTGCTTCAAAGTTTTTCACCTTGGCAAGCTCGCCGTTATACAGAGGGGAAAGGGTGATGCCCTTTCTCAGCATCTGACCGGAACTGAGGCCTTGGAAAAACCGCAGGTAACCGTCTTCACCGGCAGCGAGATACTGATTACCGCTCCAAATGTCCTTAAAGGTCTGAAGATTGTTGGAGTCCTGTCCGAAGAAAGTGCGTTCGGAATTCACATAGGTCTGAAATGCATAGAATTTCTCATTCGCCCAGGTGTTGAATTTGCCGTCAAGCGACGTGGTATCGCTTTTGGGCGTGTAGGGCGCACGGTACATACCGTCCGTGAACGCGCCGCCGTTGTCAGTGACAATCCGGGACAGTTCACTGAAATCGGCTGTGAATTTCATGGCAGATGTGGTTTTTGCCGTCGTGGGCAGCGCGCCCATGACAGACAGCATACCTGCCAACATGGCAACGGTGAGCAGCAGTGCGCCCACGGACTTCCATGTTTTGCGGTTTGACATAGTCTCTCTCTCCTTTTTTGAATAGTTTTTTTGCCGACGGAAAGCCGTTTTCCGTCAGTTTGTACTATTGCACGGTATAATAGTAGCACGCCGAGGTAAAATTTTCAAGGCATTTTCACAATTTTTTCAATTTTCTTTGTTACTCTTGGCCACTCCCTGTTCATTTCGAGAATGAGTTTTATGAAAAACGCATAAAACGTCATTCTTCGCGCCGCAAAAATAGCAAAAGCAGAAAACAAAAAAACGCGCGCTGCAAATGCAACGCGCGTTTTGCGTGTTTCAGTTTCAGATCTGCCTTACCTTACGGCTTCATCAGCGAGGACAGATTAACATCAATGTCGCCGAGATCGGGCGCCGCAATACCCTCTGCAAACACATAGCGCAGGGAATTCACGACCGGCGCTTCATACTGCTTTTTCATGGACAAATCACCCTTCTCCTACTGATTTTCAAATCCGTTTGACACAGATACAACTCTCTACGCTCATGAGTATAGCATGCGCTGTCAAAAAAATCAAGTGTTTTTTCAAAAAAATTGGCACCTATGAATAAAAGCTGTCAACCACGCGGTTTTTCGCGCAATTCCCGAAAGAACACCCGCAATGCTTTTGCACATTCCTCTTCGAGAACACCGGCGACGCAGCGCGGCTTGTGGTTATACGGCAGCGAAAACAGATCGACGAGCGACCCGCACGAGCCCGCCTTTTTGTCGGACGCGCCGAAAAAGACGCAGCGGATGCGCGCATTGATGATCGCGCCCGCACACATGGGGCACGGTTCAAGCGTCACATAGAGGTCGCAGTCGGACAGCCGCCAGCCGCCGAGCGTTCTGCACGCATCGGCGATCGCTTCCATCTCGGCATGCGCCGCCGCCTGTTTTGCCGTTTCGCGGCGATTCCTGCCCCTGCCGACGATCGCGCCGTTTTTCACCACCACCGCGCCGACGGGCACTTCGCCCTCATCTGCCGCCGCCTGCGCCAGTAGAAGCGCTTCGCGCATGAAGTCCTCATGTGTCATGGCACACCTCAGGTACAGAAGTTGGTATATGCCGCGCGCAAGATCAGCAGCACAAGCGACAAAATCGCCAGCGGCGTTGCCGTCAGTCGCCCGATGCAAGCCCCGACTTTCAGCTCGCCCTTTTGCGGCAGGCGCATGAGCGGCGAGCGGCGCACGGCGGTGACGATGAACAGCACCAGCCCCAGCAAGAGCAGTCCATACATGCACAGTGCCGAAAGGATGTTGCCCTCAAGTTCGGGGAGCTGCAGCCGTACATATTCCAGCACAACGGACAACACGTTATTGAAAAAGTGGATCGCAACGGCGACAGAGACATTTCCCGTCGCGACGGTCAGCCAGCCGAGCACCAATCCAACCAAAAAGGCGAAAAGGCTTTGTGCCGCATAGCCGTGCATCATGCCGAACAGCAGCGCCGACAACAGCACCGCCGGCCCGTCGCCATAGCGCCGCAGCGTCCCGAGCAGCGTCACGCGGAACAAAAGCTCTTCCAAAACAGCGGGCAAAAGCGCCATCACCAAAAGGTTGACGGCAAGGCTCTGCGGCGTCGCTTCGAGATAGCTCGGCGCGTCGGGGAGATAGAACCCGTATTGCTCAAAAACGGCTGAAAAGATGTTGGCGACAATGTTGGCAAGGATGCACGCACCGATGCCGATGAACGCTGCATTCAGTGTGATCGTCAGGCGCGGTCTGCCGGAAAATTTCGGCAGCTTTTTGCGGAACAAAAGCAGCGACAAAAGCGTCGGCAGCCCCATCGACGCGGCATACACCGCGCCGTAGAGCAGCAAGAACCGCGTGTTTGAAAGTCCCAGCGTGTCCGATGTGAGGTCGTCCGCCGCAAGAACCCCGTTTGCGACCAGCACCGTTGCCACGATGCTGAACAAAAAGGACAAAAGCGTTATGACCAAAATCATCGCGCCGCCGACAAAGTTTCCGTCCTCCCACAGCTGCTCGCAGTCGGCAGGCGTCGGGCGGCGTTTTTGCGGCGTGTCATACGGATACGGCAAGGCTATCCCTCTTTCTTTCATATAAATATGTTCTTACATACTCTCGGGCGCGTCGATCTTCAGAAGCCGCAGCACATTGCGCAGGGTGATACGCGTGGCATCGCACAGCGCCAGGCGCGCCGCGGAAAGTTGCAGGTCCTCGCTCATGACGCGGCAGGCGTTATAGAATTTGTGGAACAGCGTCGCCAGTTCCAGGCAATAGCGGGTGATGCGGGCGGGGTCATATTCCTTTGCCGCTTCCACGATCTCGCGGCTGTAGCCGGAGATGTGGCGGATGAGCTCCCGCTCCTCGGGAGCCGAAAGGCGGGCAAGCTCTGCCGCCGTCGCATCGGGCAGGGAGACGCCGCTTTCCGCCACCTTGCGGACCAGCGAGCAGATGCGCGCGTGCGCATACTGAACATAATAGACAGGGTTATCGGACGACTGCTCGATGGCAAGTCCGAGATCGAAATCCATCTGCGAGCTGGCTTCGCGCTGGATGAAGAAGAACCGCGCGGCATCCACGGGCACCTCGTCGAGAAGATCGCCGAGCTGGATCGCCTTGCCGGAGCGCTTGGACATGCGCACGATCTCGCCGTCACGCATCAGCCGCACCAGCTGCATCAACACAACGTGCAGACGGTCGCCGTCCATACCGATGGCGTCCATCGCGCCTTTCATGCGGGCAACGTGGCCGTGGTGATCCGCACCCCACACGTCGATGCAGGTGTCAAAGCCGCGCAGGAATTTGTTGCGGTGATAGGCGATGTCGGCAGCGAAATAGGTCGGGTTGCCGTTGGCGCGCACGAGCACGTCGTCTTTGAGCTCCAGCTTTTCAATCTCGGTGTCGGGCTTGCCCGCCGCTTTCAGCTTTTTCGTGAGCACCTCGGCGTTTTTATACCACAAAGCGCCCTCTTTTTCATAGGTCAGTCCCTTTGCGGTGAGCAGGTCGACGACCTCTTTGACCTCACCGCTTGCGTGCAGGCGGGACTCTTTGAACCATTCGTCATACACGATGCGATAGCGCTCCATGTCCGCGTGCATCTTTTCGATGTTGAGCGGCAGGGCGTAGTCGACGAGTGCCTTTCTGCGCTTGTCGCTGTCGGCGTTCACGAACGCGTCGCCGTGCAGAGCGGCAAACGCCTTGGCGTGCTTTGTGATGTCGTCGCCGTGATAGGCGTCCTCGGGCAGCGGCACGGCGTCCTCGCCCTTGAAAAGCTGCAGATAGCGCACCTCAAGCGAGGTGGCAAATTTTTCGATCTGGTTGCCCGCGTCGTTGATATAAAATTCCCGCGACACGTCAAAGCCCGCCGCAGACAGCACCGCTGCCAGGCAGTCACCCAAAGCTCCGCCGCGCGCGTTGCCCATGTGCATCGGGCCGGTCGGGTTGGCGGAAACAAATTCCACCATCACCTTTTTGCCGCCGCCGAAATCCGACTTTCCGTAGTTCTCGCCCTTTGCCAGCACATCGCCGACAACGGCGGCATAATAGGCGGGCGACAGGGTGAAATTCAAAAAGCCCGCCCCTGCGACATCGGCACTTTCAAAATAGTTGTCGGACAGATCAAGATGCCGCAAAAGCGTCTCGGCGATCTGCCGCGGGGCACGGTGAAACGTGCGGGCGGAGACGAGCGCCGCGTTGGCGGAAAGGTCGCCGTGGGCGCGGTCGGCGGGGATCTCCACCGTGAAGGG